>UMHU01035944.1_pt1 | contig 57647 bp, 60 predicted proteins | sample 1965591 | NCBI WGS metagenome assembly UMHU01 (sample SAMEA4836101, study PRJEB28245) | human gut metagenome | biome: gut microbiome; material: fecal sample | place: Denmark | collected 2008
GGTCGAGACCTGCTTGTCGCACGAGAATTTTTCCCGTAATTCGGGTGTGTCGTATTTCCCCAATAAGTTTTGCCGGCTACCCTTGTGGGCAATTTCGTCCATCGAAACGACCGGAGATACGAGAATGGCAAAATCGGGACGAAAAGATATTCTGTCGAGTGTATCTCCTGCTTGACTCCAATCATCAGAGAGAGTGGCAGCGCAAGCCGATAGATGAGCCCCTGCCGATGAACCCATAACGCCTATCTTTTGAGGCTCTATGCCCCAGCGGTCGGCATGGGCGCGTATGTAGCGCACGGCACGTTGTATATCTTGTAGAGGAGCCTTGTAACATGTCTTGACATCGGGCGATTGCGGGAGGCGATGTTGCAAGACAAAGGCCGTGATTCCCATCGTATTGAACCACTTGGCCAGTTGGAATCCGCTGATTTGGTAGGCCAGCCGAGCATATCCTCCACCCGGAACGATGATGACGGCGGCGCCTTTGTTTTCGGCTCGGGAGGTCTCAAAAAGATAAAGCCCCGGAGTTCCGACCCGGTAGATTCGTTCGTTGGCTATACTGTCGGGCAGATTCAATCCCCGGCTATTAGGCATTTTCCCTTTTTCCCAAAGGGGAATAAATTCTTGTGCTTCGACTGTTGTCGTCATGCATACAATGCAAAGAAAGAATACAAGTTTTTTCATGGCATAGGAAAGTTTTTTTGATAAGAACAGGACAAAAGTATGAAATTCGTCTTTTTCTGTCGGTTTATTATATGGTAATTTCGATACGGTTCCCTTCCGGATCGGAAACGATACTTTCATAATAACCGTCTCCTGTATGTCGGGGATTACTGAGTACCGGGTATCCGTCTTCTCGTAATTTCTTTGTCAGGGAATCTACAATATCTTTCTCACCGACAGAGATGGCAAAATGTGCCAGTCCTCGCAGGTTGCCATTCTCCGGCCGATTTTCTATATCGGGCGTGTGCATCAGCTCTATGCGAGTCCCACCTTTCCCGAAAGTCAGGAAGTAGGAGGAGAATTTTTTTGAATTGTTGACATACATCTCGCCGCATTCGGCATCGAAATATTTCATATAGAATCGGCGTAACAAATCCAAGTCTTCGGTCCAGATGGCCAAGTGTTCTATCTTCATTTTATAACAGAAAAATCATTTCCGCAAAGATAGGAAATCGATGCGGAAACAAAGTAAACAACTATATGATTTACATACCACTGAACGCGAAAAGAACAAGTGTAGATACCCTTATCACTAAAACGTAGACAGCCAAGAAAAACAGGAAGAAAGAGAGATGCCGGCTTTTCTTCTCGGTTTTGAATCGGTAGATCAAGTGAAAAAGGAATAATACCGGAAACAGCAATGTCCAGAATAGAAAGTGAGTAAAAGAGTGATCTTTTACAATATTGGTAATGACTATGAAAAGCGTGAAGTACAGGCTTAGAAAGTCGAGAGAAAACAAGACATATTCTTGTTTCTTTTCTATGATTTTGGACGGGCATAATCTGTAAGCTATGTCCATGAGAATAAAAAGGAAAAAATCAAATGCTAAAAAAACGCCTACACTATACATTGCATATATTATTTTTGTTTTCGGAAGATAAAAAGATAAAGCTTTTTCCTATTATCAAATAACAGTTAGGAAGTATATTGTTTGCGAATATAATAATTTTATTTTAAAAGTGAAATAAATTATGTTTTTGTATAATTATTTGATTAATCATGATGTGAAAACTATTTTGGACGAGAATAGCTGTGAAAAGTTTGTTGAATATTTTTTGTTCATGGAAGTCGGGTAAGATATAGGATTGAATGGAGTTGGCTTGAAATCGTTTGCCGGTATTTCGACAAGTGGTAAAATTTTTCCTTGCGTAGCGAGATAAAAGATCTCTTGTTAAAATGTAGAATAGATTTGTTTTTCCTGAAACCTCATATTACTTTTGAACATACGCTTGAAAAAAGACACACAGTGATTTCCGAGCGTTCATCAAAAGAGCCGATATGAAAGTTGCCGTTTATACAGCCGATTTGAGAAGCGAACTCCCGATGCGGTATGCCGAGGGCGGTGTGCGTGCCGGATTTCCCAGTCCGGCGCAGGATTATGAGACCGAGGCGATTGATTTGAACAAGGAATTGGTACGGCACCCTGCTACGACCTTTTACGCCCGAGCTTACGGAGATTCAATGCACGATAGCGGTATAGACGATGGCGACCTGCTTATAGTAGACAAGTCGATCGAGCCACAGGAGGAAGATATTGTAGTGGCTTTTGTCGATGGCGAATTTACATTGAAGCGTATACGTATGGATAGAGCGGCCGGTTGCTTGTGGCTCATGCCTTCTAACGACAATTATCCGCCCATACGTGTTACTTCCGAAAACCACTTCATGGTATGGGGCGTGGTTACGTATAATATCAAGCGTCAACTCAAACGTTCGAAATGATAGCTCTGGTCGATTGTAATAACTTTTTTGCGTCATGCGAGCGGGTTTTCAATCCCTCTTTGCAAAATAAGCCTGTCGTTATACTTTCCAATAATGACGGTTGCATCATTGCCCGCAGTAATGAGGCCAAGGCATTGGGTATCGCTATGGGGGTACCGCTGTATCAGGTAAGGGAACTCCTCGAACGGGAAAATGTCGCAGTGTTCAGCAGCAATTACAATCTTTACGGGGATATGAGCCGTAGGGTCATGTGCCTTCTTTCTGAATTTACCCCAGATCTTGTTCCTTACTCGATCGATGAGGCTTTTCTCGATTTTACCGGAGTGTGTACCGAAGATCGTTTCCGGGATTACGGCCGACGGATTGTGGAGACCGTCGAGCGGGGTACCGGCATACCCATAACCATCGGTATCGCTCCGACCAAAACGCTGGCCAAAGTCGCCGGTTATTTCGGTAAAAAATACCCGGGGTATGGGGGCGTTTGTCTCATCGATAGTGAGGCGAAACGGATCAAGGCGCTCGATAGTTGTCCCATAGGAAAGGTTTGGGGGATAGGGCGTCATCTTTTGGTCAAGATGGAATATTACGGGATAAAGACAGCCGGGGATTTTGTACGTCGTCCCGAGAGTTGGGTACGCCGTAATTTTACCGTTACGGGAGTACGCACATGGAAAGAGCTTCAAGGAGAAAATTGTATCGGTGAAGACGATTTACCGCATAAGAAAAGCATTTGTACCAGTCGCAGTTTCCCCGATCAGGGAGTGGCTCTTCATGCGCAACTCGAAGAGGCTGTTGCCAATTTTACGGCCTCGTGTTGCCGTAAGCTCAGGCGGCAGCATGTCTGTTGTCGGGCAGTTACGGTATTTGCCCATACGAGCCGTTTCCGAAGAGATATGCCGCAAAGCTGTATTTATCATACCCGTTATCTGCCGGTACCGACCAATAATGTGAGCGAACTTATCTCTGTTGTCGTGCAGTTGTTGCGGGAAAAATATCCCGAAGGAGATACATATTATTATAAGAAAGCCGGAGTGATGGTGTGGGATATAACTCCCGATGAGGCGGTCCAGACCTATCTTTTCGATTCGGTCGACCGGCAGAAACAATCGGCTCTTGCCGAGGCCGTCGATCGTATCAATAGAAAAAACGGTCGCGATACAGTGCGTATAGCTTTGCAGGGTTATGATGTCAGTTGGCATTTGAAGTGCGAGTATAAAACATGCCAATATACGACCCGTCTCGATGAAATAATACGAGTGAAGAGCTGACGGTTATCGTATCGAGAATTTGTTCGGGAAAACACATAGGGGGTGAATCCATGATTCACCCCCTATGTGTTTGGGTACTCGAAGCGGGACTCGAACCCGCACAGCCGCAATGGCCAAAGGATTTTAAGTCCTTCGTGTCTACCATTCCACCATTCGAGCCTCCTTGCGGAAACCGGATTTCGTGTGAGCCGGCAGAAAAACAGATACGGCACTTTTGTCTCATGTGGCTTCGGGCCACGCGGACGATGCCGCTGTTTTTCGGCGACAAAGATAGTGCTTATTCGCGAAAAAACAACATTCTGTTTTTGTGAAATTTCATTTCAGCTGTTTTTGTCCTATTTTTCGTCGTGCTATAATGGTTTTGCTGCCATTTTTTCGGTAAAAATGGTATGAATATCTGTAATTTGTTTATCGTGAAACGGAAAGGATAGCTCTATTTTTGTATCATCGAAAAATAAAATCAACGATATGGAAGAAAAACGAATCGATATGCGTGTGGCAGAGCAGGCCGACCCGGCCGAGAGCCGTCGTTGTGCGCAGTTATGTTTTAAAATCAATCACACGATGCCGTTTACCGAGGAGTACGATAAGCTCGTGGAAGAGTTGTTTCTGGGGCATATAGGCGTTGGCAGCCGGGTTATGCCGCCGTTGACCGTCGTGCGCGGGAATAGCGTGAGTATAGGGAAGAATGTCGTGGTAATGAACAATGCGCTGTTTATGGCGGCCGGAGGCGTTACGATAGAAGACGATGTATTGGTCGCTGCCAATGTGCAACTGATATCGAACAATCATGACTTGTATGACCATCAGATACTTACCTGTAAACCGGTTGTTCTCAAAAGAAATTGCTGGATCGGAGCCGGAGCGACGATTCTGCCCGGTGTAACGGTCGGAGAGAATGCCGTCGTGGGAGCGGGAAGTGTCGTAACACGCGATGTCGAGGCCAATACGGTTGTCGTCGGGAATCCGGCTCGTTTCGTCAAGACGCTTGCACAAGCAAGAACGGAGTAGTGGCTAATCGGGGCTGGCAAGATGGTGGGGCGTATTCGGTATTGCCGGTTTGTGGAGAGTCGATCACAGAAATAGGAAATATAAAATAATATGGGAATGAAAAAATTTTTTACGGTTATTGCTGTGGTTACGGCACTGTGGGGTATCGATGCCGGACTTCATGCACAAAATGATGGTTCTATGAAAACAAAAGAAATTCTTCAAAACATCAGTGCCTTTCCGATAGGCAATGAGAATGTGGCTTATCAGCAATATTTTACCGGTAAATCGTGGCTGGCTCGTTTGGCTACCGATAAGGATTTGAATGTGCCTATTTCCAATGTTACGTTCGAGCCCGGTTGTCGGAACAATTGGCACAGCCATACGGGAGGACAGATTCTTATTGCTGTGGGTGGTCGCGGGTATTATCAGGAAAAAGGGAAGCCTGCGCAATTGCTTTTACCCGGCAATGTGGTGGAGATAGCTCCCAATGTCGTACATTGGCACGGTGCTGCGCCCGACAGCTGGTTCTCGCATTTGGCGATCGAGTGCAATCCTTCTTCAAACAAAAATACATGGTTCGATCCGGTCGATGACCGCCAGTATGCCGAAGCGACATCGACAGGGGTACGCATATCCGAAAATGCAACGAAGAATATCCGGGCGTGGTTTCCGGCTTCGTCGTCAACTCTTGATACGACTGATCCCGAGTTGGCCGAAATATTCGGGAATTTTGCTTTCGGAGAAACGCAGCAGTATGGAGATCTCGATGTTCGTACCCGTATTCTCGTAACGATGGCATCGGCAATCGCCCAAAATACAGAGGGGCTGTATCGTCAAATGCTTGTGGCGGCTTATGCCAATGGCATATCTCCGATGGAGATAAAAGAAGTCCTTTATCAAGCCGTACCTTATGTAGGTATGGCCCGAGTTGCGAGTTTGCTCGGTGTCGCCAATGAGTTTCTGGCAGAGCGGGGCGTGAAACTTCCGCTCGAACCGCAATCGGTTACGACACCCGATACACGCATGGAAAAAGGTCTTGCTTTGCAAAAATCTATTTTCGGGGAGCATATAGATAAAATGCGCCAAACTGCACCAGCCAATCAGTTGCATATACAACAATATCTCTCTGCCAACTGTTTTGGAGATTATCAGACGCGCCGAGTCTTCGATACGCCTATGCGTGAGTTGCTTACATACGCTATGCTCATATCTTTGGGCGGTTGCGAACCGCAAGTGAAAAGTCATATTCAGGGGAATGTGAATGTCGGGAATGATAAGGCGGTATTATTGGCTGTAACGACGCAGTTATTGCCTTACATCGGGTATCCGCGTACACTCAATGCCATAGCCTGCCTCAATGAGGTGATACCCGAGAAGAAGTAAAAGCGGGATTAAAATTAATTATAAAGAAAATAAAAATGGAAACAGTGAAATTGAACAATGGTGTAGAAATGCCGATTTTGGGTTATGGTGTATATCAGGTAACGCTCGAGGAGTGCGAACGTTGTGTGGCCGATGCCATTGCAGTGGGATATCGCTCTATCGATACGGCACAAGCCTATCACAATGAGGAAGGTGTGGGGCGTGCCGTAAAGAGAAGCGGCGTGCCGCGTCATGAATTATTTATCACGACAAAAGTCTGGATTTCAAACGGAGGTTATGAAAAAGCCCGGCTTTCCATCGACGAATCATTGAAAAAGTTGCAAAGCGATTATGTCGATTTGCTTCTTATACATCAGCCGTTCAATGACTATTACGGGACTTACCGGGCGATGGAAGAGGCCTATCGGGCAGGTAAGGCGAGGGCTATTGGCGTTTCCAATTTTTATCCCGACCGTTTTGTCGATTTGGCGCACTTTTGCGAAGTTGTTCCCGCCGTTAATCAAGTCGAGACACATGTGTTCAACCAGCAAGAGAAGCTGCGGGAAGTGATGCAGCCTTTCGGGACGCAGCTCATGTCGTGGGGGCCGTTTGCCGAGGGTCGCAATCATTTCTTTACCGATCCGGTGTTGTCGGCGGTTGCAGATAAGTATGGCAAGTCTGTTGCCCAAGTGGCTTTGCGATTTTTGATACAGCGGGGTATTGTAGTGATTCCCAAGTCGACGCATAGGGAGAGAATGGCAGAAAATTTTGCGGTGTTCGATTTTTCATTGTCGGCCGATGATATGGCGACCATTGAAACGCTCGACAAAAAAGAATCGCTTTTCTTTTCTCATTATGACCCCTCTTTTATAGAGATGTTGATAAAGTTATAGTTTTGTGTCGGCATTTCTTTCTTTTAACGAACAGTAATCCCACAAGGTTACTGTTCGTTTTTTTTATTGATATATAGTACGTTATTTATCCTTTGCTTTGTTTGGAAGAAATTTTTTTGGAAAATAATCTCCAAAATATTTGGAAGTATTGATTATGTGTTTTAATTTTGTAATTAAATCGAATGATTAATATATCTGATGATGAGAAGCGAGGAGAAAATACAGAAGCGAGGAGAAAATACAGAAGCGGCGATTCTCGAAGCTGCGGAAAAGTTGTTCATGGAGCAAGGTTTCGCATCGACAACCACGATGCAGATCGCTAAGCGTGCCGGTTGTAACCAAGCGCTGGTTCATTACTATTTCAGGACGAAAGACAATTTGTTTGAAAAGATTTTTGAGGAAAAAGTACGTTTTATCGTAACGAATTTCTTGAATATCAATTCCGAGGCTCAGACGCTCGAAGATAAGATACGAAAAATGGTCGACGTGCATTTCGAGTTTTTCAGGAGTAATCCTCGTTTAGTTCCATTTGTTCTGACAGAGGTATTGTCCGATATGGAACGTTTTGGATTTATGTTCGATAAGATAAAGCAACGGGCGTCATTGGTATTCGCTAAAATCGATGAGACTTTGCGGGCGGAAATCGAAAAAGGGACGATCCGTCCTATTACGACATTGAACTTGGTACTCACAATCGTGTCTTTGGATATCGCGCCTTTTATTATAGGACCGATTTTGCAAAAGAGTCTCAATCTGACCGATGAACAGGTCGATGAACATCTGGATATACGGAAAAAGGAGGTTGTCGATATTGTTTTGCGTCAAATAAGGAAATGAATTCTTATATATTATGCCGTGCGTGAAGAACGGGCGGTATTTTTTTCTTTATGATTTAATTGTATGATTAAATAATATGATCAAAATATGGATAAGAAACAAATCGTTCTCGGTATAATTACCTTGTGGGTGAGTATACCTGTGTGGGGGAGGGAGATAACCATAGAGGAGTGTTATCGGAAAGCTCAGGCCAATTATCCTCTTATAAAACAGTATGACCTGATCGAAAAAAGTCGCGAGTACAGCGTGTCGAATGCCAATAAGGGATATTTGCCGCAGATCTCTTTTTCGGCAAAGGCTTCTTATCAGTCCGATGTTACCAAGTTGCCGTTCGATTTTTCCCGTCTGGGTATATCGGGTGTCGAGATACCCACATTGAGTAAAGACCAGTACGGGGCGACGGTCGATATTACTCAGACCATTTGGGACGGAGGGGCCACCCGGTCTCGCAAAGACGATATACGCATGTCGGCCGAAGTCGAAAAGAAAAATACCGAAGTTGCGCTTTACAAGATAAATGAGCGTGTCAATCAGATTTTCTTCGGAATATTGCTGGCCGATGCACAGATACGACAGAATAAATTATATCAGGAAGAGTTGGAGCGCAACTACCGGCAGATAGAGTCGTATATAGCGAACGGGGTCGGTAACCAGTCCGATTTGGACGCGGTAAAAATCAACCGTTTGAAAGCCGAGCAAAGCCGTATTCAGTTCGTATCTACCCGCAAGGCCTATGTCGAGATGTTGTCCCGGCTGGTGGGTGAGCCGATCAGCGAAGATGTGGAGTTTGTGAAACCGGCGGTACTGCGGGCCGGTGGAGAGGTCAATCGTCCGGAATTGCAGTTGTATGATTCCCAGATACGGCATTTGCAGGTTAAAGACAAGGAAATCGTTTCGGGGTTGATGCCTAAATTCGGGCTCTTCTTTACGGGCGGTTACGGGAAACCCGGACTGAATATGCTCGAAGACGACTTTGCCGCGTATTATGTAGCAGGGGTGAAATTGTCGTGGAATATGGGGAATTTCTATACGCGGCGCAACAGTAAACGGCAGTTGCGCGACAACGTGAGGGCTGTCGAGTTGCAGCGGGAGACGTTCCTTTTCAATCTCGATCTTGACATGACACAGAAAAATAATGAGATCGAAAAATATGTAAAGCAGCTTCGTTACGATGACGAAATCATCGCTTTGCGTAATTCGGTGAAGGAGGCTTCTGTTGCGAAAGTGGCTAATGGCACCCTGTCGGGAACCGATTTCATGCGGGACGTCAATGCCGAGCAGTTGGCCGTACAGGATAAAATCTTTCATGAAATAGAACTCCTGTTGGCGATGTATGACTTAAAGTATATAACAAACAATTAAAAATAGGATTATATGAAATTTACAGAAATGAAAAGAGGAGTCGTATGGGCAGCTGTGTCGCTTTTGTTCTTTTCGTCTTGCCGGGATAAAAACGGGGAATACGATGCCTCGGGTGTGTTCGAGGCGACCGAAGTAATCGTTTCGGCGCAAGGTACAGGCGAACTTGTCGAATTGAATATCGAGGAAGGATGTGAAGTTACTGCCGGCTCGCAACTGGGGTGTATCGACACCGTGCAGTTGTACCTGAAAAAAGAGCAGCTGCTGGCCAATAAGGTTTCGGTCGAGAGTCGTCGTTATGATATATCGAGGCAGATCGCTTCCTTGCAACAGCAGATTGCCACACAGAAGAAAGAACAGGCGAGGTTTGAAAATCTGGTAGAGTCGAATGCTGCCAATCAGAAACAGCTCGACGATATCAATGCGCAGCTTGCTTTGCTCGACAAGCAACTGTCGGCGCAAATCGAAACGCTGGAAAACAACAACCGCAGTGTCGGGGGAGAGTTGCTCGCATTGTCGGCGCAGATTGCACAGATTGAAGACCAAATCGTGAAAAATTGTATTTCGAGCCCGATCGATGGAACGATTTTGTCGAAGTATGCTGAGCCCGGAGAGTTGGCTGCGCAGGGACGGGCGCTGTTCAAGGTGGCCGATATGGAGAATCTGTTTTTGAGGGTTTATATCACGGCCGACCAGTTGACATCGATGAAGATAGGACAACCCGTAAGCGTATTTGCCGATGAAGGAGTTTCGGGACGGCGGCGATACGACGGTACGGTAACATGGATCTCCGATAAGGCAGAGTTTACGCCCAAAACGATTCAGACCCGTGATGAGCGCGCCAATTTGGTGTATGCCGTAAAGATTGCCGTGAAAAACGACGGATATATAAAGCGTGGTATGTACGGCGAGATAAAAATAAATAAGTGAATCCTGCTATGGTAAGATTGAGCATAAACGATAAGGCCTACCGTATCTGGCAGTTGCTGATCGATGAGAAATGTATGAGCGTGCAAGGCATCGCGGCGCATACCTATTATGAGAAAGAACATGTATTGCTTTCGCTCGGTTGGTTGATACGGGAAAATCTGGTTGTCTTGCACGATGACGACGGCGTGTTGTTGGCAGAGTTGGTTACCCCTATAAGTGAAAAATATTATTAAAAACAAGGCGATGTATAGTATTTCGGCACATCATATAGGCAAATCGTATGGGAATGTGCGGGCATTGGGCGATATATCTTTTGATGTGGATCCCGGGGAGATTTACGGAATCATAGGACCTGATGGCGCGGGGAAAACGACGCTTTTCAGAATTTTGACAACGCTTATTCTGGCCGATGCGGGAACAGCGACCGTAACAGGGCTCGATGTCGTGAAAGACTATCGGGAGATACGCAATCGCATAGGATATATGCCCGGGCGTTTTTCCTTGTATCAGGATTTGACGGTGGAAGAAAATCTCGCTTTTTTCGCTACGGTTTTTCATACGACCATCGAAGAAAATTATCACTTGATAGCCGATATATACCGGCAGATAGAACCGTTTAAACACCGGAAAGCCGGGAAACTCTCCGGAGGAATGAAGCAAAAATTGGCATTGAGTTGCGCGCTTATACATAAGCCTTCGGTCCTTTTTCTCGACGAGCCGACGACGGGGGTCGATCCTGTATCCCGCAAAGAGTTTTGGGAGATGCTGATAAAGTTGAAAAAACAGGGGCTGACGATTCTGGTATCGACTCCTTATATGGACGAGGCCTCGCTTTGCGACCGTATCGCCTTGATACAAGGCGGCCGGTTTATGCAGATAGATACGCCTGCAAATATCATAGCCCGTTACCCGAAACCGATATATGCGGTCCATTCCCGGCAGATGCATAAGCTGTTGAATGATTTGCGCGGTTACCGGTTTATCGACTCGGCTTTTTCGTTCGGGATCGCTTGCCACGCTACGTTTACGGAGCAGTCGGGAGTTTTCGGTTTGGCGGCATATTTGGAGTCAAAAGGACATTCCGACGTGGGTATAACCGAGATAAAGCCTACGGTGGAAGATTGTTTTATGTTGTTGTCAAATATACCCCGAAATGGAAAATAATATTGTCATACATACCGAAGAACTGACCAAGACGTTCGGCAATTTTACGGCTGTCGACCACATATCGTTCGATGTCCGGCGCGGAGAAATCTTCGGATTTTTGGGTGCGAATGGTGCCGGAAAGACAACCGCCATGCGTATGTTGTGCGGGTTGAGCACTCCTACTTCGGGCGTCGGTCGGGTGGCCGGTTTCGATATTGCCCGGCAATCCGAGGCCGTGAAAAAAAATATCGGGTATATGAGTCAGAAATTTTCTCTTTACGAAGATCTCAAAGTATGGGAGAATTTACGCCTTTTTGGAGGAATTTACGGTATGAAAACGAAAACGATCGCGTCGGAGACCGACCGTATATTGCACGAATTGGGCTTTGAAAAAGAGCGGAATACGCTGGTGAAGTCTTTGCCGTTGGGCTGGAAACAGAAGTTGTCGTTTTCGGTTTCTATCTTTCATGAACCGAAAGTCGTTTTTCTTGATGAGCCGACAGGTGGGGTCGATCCGGTAACACGCAGGCAGTTTTGGGAACTTATCTATCAGGCGGCCGAGCGGGGTATAACGGTATTTGTTACGACTCATTATATGGACGAGGCCGAGTATTGCGACCGGCTTTCCATCATGGTCGACGGAAAAATAAAAGCGCTTGACTCGCCGGATAATTTACGAAAACAGTTTGCTGCGGAATCGATGGACGAAGTATTCCACCGACTAGCGAGGGAAGCGACACGGAAAGGAGATTGATATGAGACAGTTTATATCGTTTGTAAAGAAAGAGTTTTATCATATATTCCGAGATAAGCGTACGATGCTGATATTGCTCGGAATTCCGGTCGTACAGATGTTGCTTTTCGGGTTTGCCATTACGACCGAGGTAAAAGATGTGCAGGTCGCCGTGTTCGACCCGTCGAAAGATGTGGCGACTCGTCAGATCATAGAGAAATTTCGGGCAAGTTCGTATTTCGGTTTTGTCGAAGAACTGACCGATGTCGATGAAATCAATGGCATTTTCAAGTATGGAAAAATAAATCTTGTCATCGTATTTAGCGACAATTTCGCCGAAAATCTGATGCGCACCGGCGATGCGTCGGTACAGTTGATTACCGACGGAACCGAACCCAATCAGGCTTCGATGATTACCGGATATGCTTCAAATATATTGGCCTCTTACCAGCAATCGTTGTCGGAGCAGGGAAAGACGCCGTTCCGTATCGTGCCCGAAATAAAAATGCTGTTCAATCCTCAGTCGGAGAGTGCCTATAATTTCGTTCCCGGTGTGATGGGCATGATACTGATGCTTATTTGTGCCATGATGACATCGATTGCCATTGTACGGGAAAAAGAGACGGGAACGATGGAGGTATTGCTCGCATCACCGATGAGGCCTATCTTTATTATCTTGGCAAAGGCCGTTCCTTATTTTGTCTTGTCTATACTCAACCTGATAACGATACTTTTGTTATCGGTCTTTGTTCTCGGTGTCCCGGTAGCGGGGAATATATTTTCGCTCATGTTCATATCGTTGGTATTTATCTTTTTGGCTTTGTCGCTGGGGTTGCTCATTTCCACCCTTGTCGATACGCAGATGGCGGCTATATTGGCTTCGGGTATGGGGCTGATGATGCCTACGATGATACTGTCGGGGTTGGTATTTCCTATCGAGAGTATGCCGGCTGTTTTACAATGGATCTCGGCGATAGTGCCGGCGAGGTGGTATATCGAGGCGATAAGAAAAATCATGATACAAGGTGTAGGAATCGAATTCGTGATGAGAGAGCTTGGCGTTTTGGCGGTGATGACTTGTCTCCTGCTGGTATTGAGTCTCAAAAAGTTTAAAACCCGTTTAAGTTAAGATAGCCATGTTGAAGTACTTGATAGAAAAGGAGTTTAAGCAGATTGTCAGAAATTCGTTCCTCCCGAGGCTGATAATCGTGATGCCGTTGATGATAATGCTGGTCCTTCCGTGGGCGGCCGATCAGGAGATCAAGAACGTGAAATTGAGTGTTATCGATAATGATCATAGCCCCGATTCGGAACGTCTGATACGGAAAATTGTCTCTTCGGGCTATTTCGTTCTGGCCGATGTCTCCGATACAAACGAGCAGGCGATGCAATGTATCGAGTCGGGTGATGCCGATGTTATTCTCGAGATACCCGATGGTTTTGAAAAAGATATGGTAAATGGTGAAGTCGGAAAAATATCGATTCGGGCCAATGCCGTGAACGGGACGAAGGGTGGTTTGGGAAGTTCTTACCTGTCGTCGATACTCGCCGATTATTCCGTCGAATTGAGAACCGAATATATCGGAGAATCGAATGCGATGGCCGTCTCTGCTCCCGTTTTTGGCGTTATACCTCAATATAAGTTCAATCCGCATCTCGATTATAAGGTATTTATGATCCCGGCCCTAATGGTCATGTTGCTGACATTGCTTACCGGATTTCTTCCGGCTTTGAATATCGTCGGGGAAAAAGAGGCCGGAACGATAGAACAGATCAATGTAACACCGGTAAAAAAATCCATGTTTGTATTGGCGAAACTCATACCCTATTGGGTCATCGGGTTTATCGTATTGGGATTGTGTATGATTTTGGCAGCTTTGGTGTACGGGATAAATCCCGCAGGTAGCTTGTTGACGATATTTTTGTTTGCGACCATATATATACTGGTTGTTTCTGGGTTCGGGTTGATTATCTCGAATTATTCCGATACGATACAGCAGGCGATGTTCGTCATGTTTTTCTTCATTATGATTTTCATCTTGATGAGCGGACTGTTTACCCCGGTAGCCAGTATGCCCCAATGGGCGCAAGTCATTACTATATTCAATCCGTTGAAATATTTTATGCAGGTAATGCGCTTGGTCTATCTCAAAGGAAGTGCTTTTGTGGAGCTTATACCTCAGTTTCTCGCCTTGTGCACTTTCGCTGTGGCTCTGAACGTGTGGGCGGTTCTCAGTTATAAGAAGAGCAGTTGATGTATTTTTCGATGGATATTTTTGTAAATGGAGTGTCGTTCTTCTCGAATAGTACCCTTGCATGGGTATTTATATTATGGGGGACTTGTATGGTTGTTCCGAATCGAGGTTTTCGGTCGAGTGGGAAGGAGCTCACGCTTTTTGTTTGAGATTCTTCGGTGCTTCCGCACCTCAGTATGACATCCCTGTCATCTCGAACGAAAGTGAGAGATCTCATGCCATACGCTCATTTGGTAGGGATTCTTTACTCCACTACGTTTCGTTCAGAATGACAAAGGGCTTTTGAGGCCATCCGCACGTTTGTCATTCCGAGTGCATGCGAGGAATCTCATTGAGACTACCTCTTTGCAGAAATTTATCGGGTGTGTCGGTGATAAGGAGAAACAAGTAAACGAGCCGCATCAAAATCGATGCGGCTCGTTTACTTGTTCATCATCGGGAAATAAGGTACCCTATTGATGTGTTGGTTACGATATAGGAAGTAAGCCCGTATTTTTTTTCTTGGGCGCGTCCCGAGAGGGGTTGCCCGTAACCGTTGAAGACGTCGTAGGTTGATCCGCATTTACGACATACGGCAATGCCGGCTTCTTCGTCTACTTCTATACGTACATTGCTTTGGCATTCGATGGGGCAGGCCATGTCGTAGGCGAGAAGTTCGTTATTCAGTCCGCAGGCGAGCAGTACGCCGCCGAAACCGGAATAACTGTTGGCTGTCCACGAAAAGCCTTTCGGCAGAGAACTTTTTACAAAGGTCTGCCATTCCATATAGCCGTGTACGCCGTAGACACTCCACTGTGCCGAATAGATTTCGATATGCACGGGGCGGGCGGGTAGGCGTTGGTCATCGTAATTGTCGCATCCGTATAGGCAGAATGCCAAAATCGAAAAGGTATAGAAAAGTATACGTTTCATCGTGTGTACCGAAAAGTGATTAGCGACCCAATAGGGAGTCGAAAGCGGCCTGCGTTTTCCCGAAATCGAAATCCTGCACGATGCTTTTTTCCAATGATGAGATTTGCTCGTTGCAAAGGTTGCCTATGCTGCCTTCGTGCGTATGATGTACATCTTTGTTCGGGGTGAAATCTCCGGCTTCGATGCGTAGCCCTACCTGCTTGTAGGCATCGCGGAAAGGCGTCCCTTCGAGAGTAAGCCGGTTTACTTCTTCGACACTGAAAATGGGGTCATACCGGCAGTCGTCGAGGATATGCTCGTTGACGGTGATGCGGCTCATCATCTGTTCGACCATGCGCAAGCAATTTTTTAACTCATCGAAAGCCGGGAGAAATACCTCTTTGATGATTTGCAAATCCCGGAAGTAGCCCGACGGCAGATTGTTGGCGATGAGGGTTATCTGGTAAGGAAGAGCCTGTATTTTATTGCATTTGGCCCGTGTAAGTTCGAATACGTCGGGATTTTTCTTATGCGGCATGATGCTCGATCCGGTGGTGTAAGCATCGGGCAATTTGATGAATCCGAAGTTTTGGGAGTTGAACAGGCAAGCATCGAAAGCCAGCTTCGACAAGGTGGCGGCGATCGATGCCAAAGCCGATGCGACGATGCGCTCGGTTTTTCCCCGTCCCATTTGGGCGTAAACGACATTGTAGTTCATTGAATCGAACCCGAGCAGCCGGGTCGTAAGACTCCGGTCGAGAGGAAACGATGATCCGTATCCCGCTGCCGATCCCAATGGGTTGCGGTTACTTACCCGGTAAGCGGCTTGCAATACGGTGAGGTCATCGACGAGGCTTTCGGCATAGGCGCCGAACCAAAGTCCGAATGATGACGGCATGGCTACTTGCAAGTGCGTATAGCCCGGCATCAGTACGTTTTTGTATTTCTCGCTTTGGGCAATAAGTGTCGTGAAGAGATTGTCGGTAAGTTCTACGACACTTTGCAATTCCGAGCGGATAAACAGTTTCAGGTCTACCAGTACTTGGTCGTTGCGGCTGCGTCCGCTGTGTATTTTTTTTCCGATGTCGCCGAGACTGCGTGTCAACATCAGTTCGACTTGGGAGTGGACATCTTCGACGCCGTCTTCGATGAGAAAATCACCTTTTTCGGCTATGGCGTAGATGTTCCGTAGTTCCTGAGTCAGCTTGTCGAGTTCTTCGCGGGTCAGTAATCCGATGCTTTCAAGCATGGTAATGTGCGCGATAGAACCGAGAATATCATAACGGGCGAGGTATAAGTCCATTTCGCGGTCTCGGCCTACCGTAAAAAGGTCGATGCCAGCATCGACCTTTACGTTTTTTTCCCAAAGTTTTTGAGCCATATCTATGTCGTTTTTTAGTCAAACGGCAAGAAAGCGATCGTCTCGGCTAATTTGTTGACGCCTTCTTGCAAGGGTTTTGAAATCATGCCTCTGATGAAAGGATTCAACTCGGCGCGGAGCGTGAGTTTCAATGCCGTGTTTCCTTCGGGTGTCGGTAGCAGTTGTACCCAAATGAAGAAAGGAACCGGAGACTCGACGGTTTCGAGTTTGATGGTTTTGTACGGCTCTCTTTCGACGATGCGTACGGCTATATTTCCGGCCGGGCTTATCGTAAAACGGCAATTATCGGAATCGCAACTGAAATTCTGAACCTTATCTTCGGGTATTTTGTCCCGCAGACGTTCGAGGTTGGAAAAGTCCGACAATGTATCGAAAACGGTTTCGATGGCTGCCGGAATTGTTTTTACGGGACTTTCGAATGAGGTCATCGTTCTTGAATGTTTTATTGTGAATTATTTATTGACATTCCAAGACGCAGGATCTTTTCTCCACTCTTTCAAAGTTTCAAGATCTTCTTCGGTGATGTAGCCTGTTTTCAGGGCAGCTTCCAGTACGGCTTCGTAGTTGCTGAGGGTAACAACATCTACATTTGCAGCCTTGAAACGTTCCTCTGCTACGGGGAAACGGTAGGAGAATATGGCGGCCATACCCACGACCTCACAACCGACGTTGCGGATGGCTTCGACGGCTTTGAGGCTACTGCCTCCCGTGGAAATAAGGTCTTCTATGACAACGACGCGCTGTCCGGGAATAAGATTTCCTTCAATGAGATTTTCGAGACCGTGGTCTTTGGGAGCCGAACGTACGTAGACATAGGGCAGTCCCAGTTGCTCGGCGATAAGTGCGCCTTGCGCAATGGCTCCGGTAGCAACACCGGCGATGGCGTCGATATTCTCGAATTTTTCCAAAATAAGCCGGCACAATTCTATTTTGATGAAGCTCCGTATGGCGGGATACGAAAGTGTTTTGCGATTGTCGGTGTAAATGGGCGATTTCCACCCCGAAGCCCATGTGAACGGTAAGGCGGGCTGTAATTTTACGGCACTGATTTTTAATAGTTTCTCAGCAACTAAACGCTCCAATGTTTTCATAATGTCTGTTTTTTCGATGGGAATAGGGGTTGTTGTAATATGGGCCAACTTTTGGTGGCAAACAAAGGTACGAAAAAGAATGAGATATAGAAAAATAAAAGGAAAATTTCGTTTTTAATTTTTTATTGGGCAAAAGATAGGGTGAGCAAGGATATGTTTCGGGGTTGTGCCGTGCGTAAAGTTTGGGCACAGGCCAGCAAGGTCGCTCCGGTTGTAACAATGTCGTCGACAAGGAGTATGTGTTTATCGGTACAATTGTGGTTGGGAGAGAGTGAAAATATATTGTGGGTGTTGAGCCATCGTTCGTAGAGTGAAAGGTGTGTTTGTGATGGATTTGCTTTTGGGCGTATGAGACTTTGTGTATCGAGAGTGATACCGGTAATATCGGAAATACCGAGGGCGATCCATTCACTCTGGTTGTAGCCGCGCTTCCGCATTCGGGTACGATGCAGGGGGACAGGTATGATAAGGTCGATATCGTCGAGAAGTCCTGTTTCGCAAAGTTCTTCGGCATACAGCTTTCCTAAATAACGGGCACACTCTTTCCCATTATGGTATTTGATGTGATGGAGGAGCCTGCGGTATTGGGAGTGCGGGGTGGAGTAGAAGAATGCAAAGGCTCGGTCTATATCGATTTTTCCCCGAAATAGCTGTTCCATGGCGTGCTCGCTTTCTTTATGAAAGTCGGTTTGGGGCAGGTGGCGCAAGCAGTGCAGGCACAAATGTGTTTCGTCGCTTTGCAGTCGGGATCCGCACACGGCACACAATCGGGGAAATAATAAATCAAGTAGAGGGTTAGTCATCATAGAGATCCCGGTTGCAAGTTGTATCCAGAAGCGTGAATACCAATCCCGGCTCGAATCCCCGGGATATGGCGAAACGGGCCAGTTTCGCCCGATTTGCAGGACTCTCTTCGTTACCCAGTGAAGATCGTTTTTTAGTTAAGATTTCCTGCAATAATGTGCGATAATAGCCTTCGTCGATTTGAGAGAGTGCGGCTTGTATATGTTCGTTATCGATTTTTTTTTGTCGAAGGGCGGCAGTAATTTTTATGCGTCCCCAATGGTCAAATCGTATTTTGTCATTTACGAAACTTCGGCAGTAACGGCTCTCGTCGATATATTTTTCTTGTTCGAGCCGGTCGACGATTCGGTGTGTTTCGCTTGCGGAAATACCCCACCGGGAAAGTTTTTCTTCTATTTCGCTTTTGCATCTTTCTGCGGTGGAGCAGAGTGCGGCGGCTCGATAGAGGGCTTCTTCTGGGGAGAGTTCTTTTTTCATCTGTTGAGATTTATCGTGTGGCGGATGCAAATCGTTGTCGTCCGAATAAATCATTGTCGGTTCTTACGTCGCAATATCCCTCTGAAAAGAGCATTTCGGACATATCTCGGGCAAAAATCGGGTTGATTTCAAAATAGAGTTTGCCTCCTTTGCATAAGAGCTTTTTCCCTACCCGGGCGATAGCCCGATAGAAAAGTAACGGGTCGTTTTCGGGAACGAATAAGGCTGTATGCGGTTCGTAGTCGAGTACGTGCGGTTCCATGCCGGCCATTTCCGAGGGAACGATATAAGGCGGGTTACTTACGATGAGGTCGTAGGTGTAAAGTTCTTCTGCGTGAGGAGTATACTGTAATATGTCTCGTTGCAGGAAAGAGACCGATGCACCCAGATTCTGGTTGTTTTCGGTCGCAATGCACAGGGCTTCGGGGGAAATATCCCACCCTTCGATGCGGCAGTCGTGAAAATGGCGGGACAATGTGATGGCTATACAACCGCTTCCTGTTCCGATGTCGGCGATTTTTCGGAGTTGGCGATTTTTATTTTCTCGCATGATGAGGAGGGTTAGTTCTTCGGTTTCGGGGCGGGGTATGAGGACGCCCGGGCCGACTTTGAAACGTTCTCCGGCAAAATAGGCATGTCCCAAAATGTATTGAATCGGCTCTTGTTGCAAAAGCTTTTCTACGATAACCTCGATTTTTTTACGAAGGCTTTCGTCTAAAACCGTATCTTTGCGCAGAATTACATCTACGGGAGAGAACCCGCACGCATCTTCCCAGATCAGTCTTGTCATGGCGCGTATCTCTTCGGGCGGGTATATGCCTTCCAGTGATTTTTGTATATAACGGGTAGTTTTTTGCATTACGCAAAGATAATGAAAATCGGGTATTAAGGAAATGGAAAATCGGGAGAATGATCGTTTATATATGCACCGATGTTTGCAGTTGGCTGCTTGCGGTCGCGGTCGAGTGTCGCCCAATCCTATGGTGGGGGCGGTAATCGTGTGTGATGGACGGATTATAGGCGAAGGGTATCATCGACAATTCGGCGGTCCTCATGCCGAGGTGAATGCGGTGAATTCGGTGAGAGAATCGGGATTGCTTGCGCGGTCGACACTTTATGTTTCTCTCGAACCTTGTTCTCATTACGGGAAAACCCCCCCGTGCTGCCGCTTGATTATCGAAAAAAAGATACCCCGCGTCGTGGTGGGGTGTCTCGATCCATTCCCTTCGGTTTCGGGACGGGGAGTTTCTATGTTACGGGAGGCCGGCGTTGAGGTGGTTACCGGTGTGCTCGAAAGTGAGTGTCGGGCATTGAATGCCGTGTTTATGACGGCTCATGAGCGACAAAGGCCCTATGTCATGCTGAAATGGGCACAAAGCCGGGACGGATTTATCGACCGTCGGCGAGTGTCCGGTGAGTCGGCCTATCGTTTTTCCGATAGTCAGACTTTGCTTTTTTCGCATCGTCTCCGGGCTGAGTACGACGCCATACTGGTCGGCTCTCGGACGGTATGGCTCGATGATCCGTCGCTTACGCTACGTTTATGGCCGGGGCGGCGTTCCCCGTTGCGGGTTGTCATTGGTGAAAACGTCTCTTTCCCGGCTTCGGCTGGGATATTCTCCGACGGTGTGCCGACCGAGATTTTTACTTCACAACCGGCCGAAGACGATAAATCCGTGCGGTATACGGTGGCGGATTTTTCCCGGCCCGTAATTCCTCAGGTATTGAATGCGCTTTATCGGGAGGGAATTATCGGTTTGCTCGTGGAAGGAGGGACCGCGACATTGCAATCCTTTATCGATGCCGGCCTGTGGGACGAGGCTCGGATAGAAACTGCTCCCGTCGAATTGGGAGACGGCGTGGCAGCTCCCGTGCTTTCCTGTGCCGAAAAACGGTTTGCGATAAGTTATGGTTTGCATCTCGTAGAGAACTTCTCCCGAACTGAAAAATTGTCATAAAGGCAGCAAAAGGAGAATCTTTATTTATAAATTATTATAATAATGCTCGATATAAGGAGAAAAAGCCGAAAATCTTTCTAATTTTGCAACCTTGTATTATGTAACCACTTTCTTTTGGAATGAAGCTATCGAAACTATTCTTGTCGTTGGTATTTGTCGGTGTGTTGATGTGTGGGATAACAGCCTGTAACTCAGATGAAGATGCCGATGTCATATATACCTCGTATGCCAATACGATGGTGAAGACTTTTTCGATGTCGGCCGATATTGATGTGCTGACGAATTTGGCGTATCGCTACTTTACAATCGATTTGGTCAATGGCTTGATTTATAATCCCGATTCTTTTCCGTACGGAACCGATATATCGGCGCTTGTACCCGATATCACGTTCGCTTCGCCGTCAAGTGTCGAAATTACCGTTCTCGATAAGAGCGACGGTTCGTTGTTGAAGACGATCGATTATCTTGAAAACGAAAACGATTCGATAGATTTCAATAACGATGTGAAGATGAAGGTTGTGGCTGCCGACGGTGTTACAACGCAAAATTACCGTATAGAGGTGCGGGTACATCAGGTCCAAGCCGATTCATTGATGTGGGCGACATTGGGTAAACATACGCTGCCCACAGAGATAGCAAATCCCCTCATGCAGAAAACCGTTGCATTCGACGGTAAGGCATATTGTTTTACGACCGACGGAATTTCTTACAATGTAGGCGTTTCCTCTGCTCCCTCGTCTTCGTGGACGGTATCTTCTTTTACTCCGGTGGTCGATACTTTATCGATCGTTTCCATCATCGCCTCGTCCGATACTTTGTTCGCTTTGTGCGGGATACCCGACGCCGAGGGTAATCAACAGTTATGCCGGTCGATCGATGGCCTTTCGTGGACTGTTGTTCCCGATGCGAAATTCTCTTCTCTTATCGGTATGTGGAATGACCGGTTGGCCGGAGTCGTCGCTACATCAGCGGGTTACAGCCATGCTGTTTATGAAAAGGGCGTTTATGAGGTAGGAGAGGCGATCGAGGCTGCTTTTCCGGTTTCTGGATACAGCAATACGGTTGCATACCGTGATACTTCTTACGGAACATCTCAGGTGTATTTCTTCGGCGGACGTTGTGCCGACGATTCGTACAGCGGACATATCTGGGCCTATGACGGAGAACGATGGGCAGCTATTTCCGATGTGGGACTGGTCGGTGGTGCAGGTGCATCGGTATCGCCTCGGGAAGGAGCTCTTTTCTTCTCTTATTACAAAGACGAGTACGATGCCGCTTCGGATTATTTTACCCGTAAAACCTATTATTACATACTCGGCGGAAGAGATGCTTCGGGTATTCGCAATGACCTCTATTATACCAATACGATAGGGGGATATTGGGAACATGCGGCACAAGGTACTCCTCTTTATGTCTCGAATATGGGCTTTACGCCCCGGGCTTTTGCTTCGGCGTATATTTGCGAAGAGATGCAATCGACGCCTTCTCTTGCGCTTTCGTCGTGGACGTGGGCCGAAACGCCTTATCTCAGCCGGATTACCCGCAGCAGCGATGAGCCGGTTCCCTATATTTACGTGTTCGGAGGGTATGACAGCCGGAATACATTCCTCGACGAGATATGCCGGGGTGTCATTCTGCGGTTTACCTTTTGAGAAGAGACTAAAATAGTGAAAGGGGCGGATAATTTTTTGTATCGTGATTGCGTTTCTCATACAAGGGACTTTCAGAAAAAAGTCGGAATATGAGAAAAGGAATCATAATAATAGTCTTGGCGGTCGGCGGGTTGTTTTCCTTGTCGGCGCAAGAATACCGCTACGAAGTCGGCGCTGCGGCAGGTATGGGGTTTTATATCGGGGATATAAACAGCAAACCGTTCCATAAGCCCGGAGGGGCTTACGGGTTGATGTTCCGTCAGAATATCAATTACCGTTGGGCATTGAAATATAATGTGTCGATGACACGGGTGAAAGGAACGACACGAGGTTGGCAGAATGTCCTTCCTGAAAATGCCCAATACGAATTCAGCCGTTCGGTGTTGGATTTTGGGGCGCAGGCCGAGTTCAATTTTTTTCACTACGGTATCGGAGAAGCCTATAAAGGAACCCGTCGTTTTTCTCCGTATATCGTTGCGGGTATCGGATTTACGGCCGTGCCCAAGAAGGGAGACGGTTATTTCAACCTCCAAATCCCGATGGGAGTGGGATTGAAATATAAAATTGCGCAACGGTGGAATGTCGGCGTGGAGTTTACCATGCGCAAGACATTGGGCGATAAGCTCGATGGGAAAGCGTTGAAAGACCCGTATCGGATTACCAGTGGGGCATTTAAAAATACCGATTGGTATTCGCTGACGATGATTTCCATTACTTACGACATCGGTCGTAAATGTGTAGATTGTAACCCGTCGAGTGCGTTTTAAATGCTTCGATCATTTTTTGAAATATAACTATTGTACTACGATAAAATGTCGTTCAAAGACAACATAGATAAAACCCGGTTACCGAAACATATCGCCATTATTATGGACGGTAACGGGCGATGGGCCAAAGAGCGGGGAAAAGACCGTTCTTTCGGACATCGGCAGGGGGTGGAGTCGGTACGCACCGTAACTCGTGCCGCAGGAAATTTGGGGATAGACTATCTTACGCTCTATACTTTCTCGACCGAGAACTGGTCGCGCCCCGAGGAGGAAGTCAATGCCTTGATGACATTGATGGTCATGGCCATAGAGCAGGAGACCCCCGACTTGATGAAAAACAATGTGCGGCTTTCGGCCATCGGCGATCTCGAACGTATGCCGTCGGAGGTGCGTGAGCGGCTCGACCGGTGTATGCGGCAAACGGCTTCCAATACTGGAATAACTTTGGTGTTGGCACTGAGCTATTCTTCCCGTTGGGAATTGGTACGCGCGGCGAGATTTTTAGCCGCCGAAGTTGCGGAGAAACATCTTCTTCCCGAAGATATAAATGAAGACTCCATTTCTTCGGTTCTTACAACGGCCGATATTCCCGATCCCGATTTGTTGATACGTACCGGGGGGGAATATCGCATCAGCAATTTCCTTTTGTGGCAAGCTGCTTATGCCGAACTTTATTTTACCTCTCAGTATTGGCCCGATTTCGATGAAGAGAGCCTTTACAGAGCTATTTGTGATTATCAGTCGCGGGAACGCCGCTTCGGAAAAATCAGTGAACAATTATGATGCGAATATCCACTTGTAGTATATCGTTCGGAAAAGTTTGTTTTTTGACGGGACTTTTCTTTTGTTTGTTATTCTCTGCGCCATTGACCGCACAGATTTCCGCTGTTTCCGGAGAGGCTCCGGTCGATACGGTTTATAATCCTGTGGTCGATTACGGTTCGATGCCGCGTAAGTATGAGATTGCCGATATTACAGTGTCGGGAGCGACTGATAATTATGAAGATTTTGTCATTATCGGATATTCGGGTTTGACGGTCGGCGATGAAATAGAGATACCCGGTGATGCTATAACCAATGCCGTAAAACGTTTTTGGAAGCAAGGTTTGTTTTCCGATATCGCCATTTCCATAACCAAGATTGCAGGGAATAAGGTGTGGCTGAATATCGCTTTGCAGCAACGTCCGCGGATTTCGGAAGTCAATTATATCGGTATCAAGAAATCGGAACGGGAAGAACTCGAACAGAGGCTCGGATTGATAAAAGGAAACCAGATCACCCCCAACCTTGTAGATCGGGCCAAATTGCTCATCAAGCGTTACTACGAAGAGAAAGGGTTTAAAAACGCCGAGGTATCTATTTATCAGAAAGATGATTTGTCGCATGAAAATCAAGTGATTGTCGATATAGAAATCGATAAGAAAGATAAAATCAAGATACATAAAATTTATTTTTCCGGCAATAAAGTGCTGAGCGACCGCAAATTGCGTCGGACGATGAAAAAGACCAGCCAGCGTAAATATCTGCCTACACTTTTCCGTCCCAAGAAATTTGTTCCCGAGCGTTATGCTGCCGATTTGGAACTTATCATAGGGAAGTACAATGAACTGGGTTATCGTGATGCTGTTATTCTTTCGGACAGTGTTGTGCCGTACAACGACAAGACGGTCGACATATACATCGATGTGGAAGAGGGCGACCAATATTTTATACGGAATATCAACTGGGTCGGCAATACGGTGTATACGACCGACCAGTTGAATCGGGTGTTGCGTATGGAACCCGGAGATGTTTACAACCAGAAATTGCTCACCGAACGGACATCGACCGATGAAGATGCTATCGCCAATATCTATATGGATAACGGTTATCTCTTTTTCCGTCTCGACCCCATAGAAAACAATGTCGTTAACGACTCGATCGACCTCGAACTCTCTATCTTCGAGGGACCACAGGCGACTATCAATAAAGTAACCATTACGGGTAACGATCGTTTGTACGAGCATGTTGTGCGTAGGGAGTTGCGTACGTTGCCCGGTGAGTTATTCAATCGTTCGGAACTGATGCGTTCGATGCGGGAAATCATGCAGACGGGGCATTTCAATCCCGAAACGATGGATGTGAAGCCCGAACCCGATTATGAAAACGGTACGGTCGATTTGACCTATGTACTCGAATCGAAAGCCAACGATCAAGTCGAGTTGTCGGCCGGTTGGGGACAGACCGGTATTATCGGCCGATTGAGTCTGAAATTTACCAATTTTTCGATCAAGAATCTGTTCAATCCCAAAACCTATAAAGGTATCATTCCGCAAGGCGATGGGCAGACGCTTACGCTCAGCGTGCAGACCAATGCCCGTTATTACCAGTCTTACAGTATGTCGTTCTTCGAACCGTGGTTCGGAGGGAAACGACCCAATTCGCTCAGCTTCTCGATTTATTACAGTAAATCTACTGCATTGAGTACTTCGTTCTACAACGACAATTATTACAGCTATTACGATTATCTTTATGGGGGATATAATTCGAGTGCGACGGATTATACTTATGCCATCGACCCCGACAAGTATATCAAACTGTTCGGCGTTTCTTTGGGATTGGGACAACGGCTGACGTGGCCCGATGATTACTTTACTTTCTCGGCCGACTTGAATTATCAGTTGTATATGCTTAAAAACTGGGAGTATCTCTTCCGTATGCAGAACGGTACATCGCACAGTATTACCATAGGTCTTACATTGGCGCGTAATTCCATCGATAATCCGTTGTATACGACGCGCGGTTCGCAATTTTCTCTTTCGGTGCAGTTTACCCCTCCGTATTCGTTGTTCGACCATACCGATTATGGAGCGCTCGATATATCCAAAGCTGAAGACCAGCAAAAGATGTATCGATGGATCGAATATCACAAATGGAAATTCAACAGTAAATTTTATCTGCCGCTCGCCTCTTTCGGGTTTGGCGAAGATAAGACTTACACGCTCGTCATGATGGGACGTTTTGATTTGGGATTGTTGGGCTCTTACAACAAATACAAGAAGTCGCCTTTTGAGACTTTCTATATGGGAGGCGACGGCATGACGGGTTCGTCGTATAACTATGCTACCGAGACGGTTGCTTTGCGCGGTTACGCGAATGGTGCGCTCACGCCGTACGGCCAAGAAGGTTATGCTTATGCTCGATTGGGAGCCGAGTTGCATTTTCCGGTTTTAATGCAGGGGTCTACGGTCATTTACGCATTGGCTTTTGCCGAAGCGGGTAATGCATGGACCGAAGTGAAAAAGATCAATCCGTTCAAGCTCAAACGCTCGGCCGGTGTGGGTGTGCGTATCTTCCTGCCGATGATCGGCCTCATGGGTATCGACTGGGGATACGGATTCGATAAGGCCTTGCCCACGTCTCGCTCGATAAGCGGTAGCCAACTCCACTTTATATTGGGGCAGGAATTCTAATTTACTTGTCGGGTAGAACAGGAACCGGTGCGGATTGTTTTATATAAGAAAAATTCTGTCAAACAATAAAACGTGAACGTATGAAACGAATTATTCTTTTAATTGCTGTGCTGGCCGTATGTGTCGGCGGAGCTAAGGCGCAGAAATTCGCCCTCATCGATATGGAGTATATCCTCAAAAATATACCGGCCTATGAAATGGCTAATGAACAGTTGAAACAGATATCTCTTCGTTGGGAAAAAGAGATTACCGAGCAGGCACAGAAGGTGGAGGAGATGTATAAAGAATATCAGTCCAATGCCGTTTTCCTCACCGAGACGCAAAAGCAACAGAAAGAAGAGGAGATTTTGGCACAGGATAAAGCCACTCAGGATTTGCGCCGCAAGTATTTCGGCCCCGAAGGTGAATTGTTTAAAAAACGCGAGAGTTTGATGAAACCTATTCAGGACGACATTTATGAGGCCGTGAAATCGATTTCCGAGGGGAAAGGTTACCAGATGGTCATCGATAGAGCGTCTTCGGCAAATATTATTTTTGCATCGCCCCGTATCGACATCAGCAATGAAGTCTTGTCGAAGTTGGGTTATTCAAAATAATTGTCTACATTTGCCGTACTAAATGACTACAAAAACTTCAAAATCGAATCATATTATGATTAAAAAACTTTTTATTCTTGTTTTTTTGGCATTGCCGTTGGGCCTTGCCGCGCAGAACCTTAAATTCGGAACCGTAAACACTGTCGATGTATTCAATTTGATGCCCGAGAAGGCAACAGCCGAGAAGCAGCTTGAAGATCTCTCGAAACAATATGAGAGCGAGTTTATGAAGATGCAGGAAGAGTTTACGACCAAATACAAGGACTTTGTAAACAGTCAGGATTCCATGCCCGAGAATATCAAACAACGCCGTATGCAGGAAATACAGGAAATACAACAACGTATTCAGAATTTCCGTGAAGTAGCGACTGGTGATCTCGAAGAGCAACAAGCCAAACTTTTGGCACCCCTGCAAGAAAAAATCGCTAATGCCGTGAAAGCTGTCGGTCAGGAAAACGGTTTTACCTTTATTTTCGATATGAGCATTCCTTCCGTGCTTTATGCCGGAGGTCAGGCTGTCGATGCCACCCCGTTGGTAAAAGCCAAGTTGGGCTTGTAATTCCTGCCGGTATTTGCGGCGTCTAACCCGAAAAAATTTTGGTGTGAAAGATATGCCGACTTTTATAACAGACCACCGTCCCGGACCTATCGGTATTTTCGATTCGGGCTACGGTGGTCTGACTATATTGGAAAAAATACGAGAAGTTCTGCCCCAGTACGATTACATCTATTTGGGCGATAATGCCCGGGCTCCTTACGGTACACGATCGTTCGAAGTAGTATATGAATTTACACGGCAGGCCGTTTTGAAACTTTTTTCTATGGGTTGCCGTTTGGTAATTCTGGCTTGTAATACGGCATCGGCCAAAGCATTGCGTTCTATCCAGCAGCTCGATTTGCCGATGGTCGCTCCCGATCGTCGCGTGTTGGGTATTATCCGCCCTACGGCTGAGGCGGTCGGAGCTATTACGCAGACATCTCAAATCGGGGTGTTGGCTACGGTCGGAACGATACAATCGTGTTCTTATACGCTCGAAATCAGGAAGCTTTATCCGCATATACAAGTCTTCGGAAAAGCTTGTCCCATGTGGGTCCCGTTGGTCGAGAATCGGGAGTACGACTCTCCCGGAGCCGATTATTTCATCGAAAAAGATGTAGCGGGGCTTATGGCGCAGGCGGGAAATATCGATGCTGTCATACTCGCTTGCACGCATTATCCGTTGTTGCTCGATAAGATTAGGCGTTATCTTCCCGAGGGCGTCGTGCCGCTTACACAAGGTAATATCGTAGCCGAAAGTTTGAAAGATTATCTGATACGCCACCCCGAGATGGAAGAACGTTGTCAACGAGGAGGGGATTGTACTTTCTATACCACCGAGTCGCCCGAGAAGTTCTCTACTTTGGCATCGATATTCTTGCAGAAAAAAGTGACTGTAACACGTTTAACTCTTGAATGACTATGGTACAAGTACGTATAAATAAGTATATAAGCGATACGGGTTTCTGTTCCCGGAGAGAAGCTGACAAACTTGTCGAAGATGCACGTGTCGAGGTTAACGGTGCAGTAGCCGTCCCCGGTACGAAAGTTGGGGAGGGAGATACCGTGCGTATCGATGGAGAGATATTGCGTCCCAATCCCGATTCGTTTGTCGAGCGGCCTAAGTTGCCTAAACCCAAGAAACGGCCGGTACGTTTTGTCCCTGTGGAGGACGAAGATCTTTCTGCGCATCGTTCGCATCGTGGTACTCGGGGAGGTCTTCGTAATAAAATCGGCTACGATACCGAATTTTCAAAAGGTAAAAATAGTCGTCCTCGTCAGGTAAAAAATAAAAGGGAGGACGGTCATCGTTCTTCCCGTCATTGATAATTTGTTTCATTCATTTAAAGGAATTATGTCCAATACTCTCGAAATAGAAGAAAGAATCGTAAAGATGCTGCGTACGGTTTACGATCCTGAGATACCTGTCAATGTATATGATCTCGGCCTTATCTATAAAGTCGATGTCGATGATGAGAATCGAGTCTCCATAGATATGACGCTTACAGCCCCGAATTGTCCGGCAGCCGATTTTATCGTGGAAGATGTGAAGCAGAAGGTCGAGAGCGTGGAAGGTGTCGCTTCTGCGCAAATCAATTTGGTTTTCGAACCGGAGTGGAACAAAGATATGATGAGCGAAGAGGCTAAACTCGAACTCGGTTTCTTATAAATCATCACCTGCTTTCGGTAAACCGTACCGGCATGAGAACAAATACATATTTTCTCTCGGATCTGCATTTGGGAACGCATTCTGTTTCACCGGCCGAACGTTTGGACCGGGAACGCCGTGTCGTGCGTTGGCTCGACACCGTCAAAGACGATGCCTCCGTGATTTATCTGTTGGGCGATATTCTCGATTACTGGTATGAGTATAAGCATGTGGTACCCCGAGGATTTACCCGTTTTTTCGGGAAGATCGCCGAGCTTACCGATAGCGGGGTAGAGGTACATTGGTTTATCGGGAATCACGATATTTGGATATTCGATTACCTCCCGTCTGAGTTGGGGGTCATCGTGCACAAGTCTCCTTGTCTTGTCTCGTTGGGACGTTACACCGCTTATCTGGCTCATGGAGACGGGTTGGGGCGTACCCCTTTTTCTTTCAGGATTATACGTTCTGTTTTTCATAGCCGCATCTGTCAGATTCTTTATTCGGCCATACATCCCCGCTGGACGGTAGCTTTTGCACATCGGTGGTCATCTCATAGTCGTAAGCATGGTAATGACCTTCCCTATCAAGGAGAAGAAAATGAGTTTTTGGTTCGATATGCCAAAGAATATAGGCGAGAAAATCCCTCTCCTCATATCGACTTTTTTATTTTCGGGCATCGTCATATTTTGCTCGACCTTATGATTGCCCGCGATTGTCGGGTATTGATTCTCGGCGACTGGATACAGCATTTTTCTTATGCTCGTTTCGATGGCGAACAGTTGTTTCTTGAACAATATATCGAGGGGGATTCTCAATAAAAGAATCCCCCTCGATATATTGTGTTATTGTGAAATGATAGACTACTTGTTGTCGTTTTTAAAAATTTTGTCCAGAAATTCTGTCATATAGGAAACCGTCGTGTCGAACCACGGCCGGAAAAACCAGTAGGTATGCGGGGTGTCTTCCAGTGTATGAACTTCGGTATATGTGTCGAATGATTTTAATTTTGCTATCGCTTCGTCGCGGCCGTTATGAAATCGGGGTATCGAACTGTTGATGAAACATACCGGAGCCGATTTTGAAGTGATCCAGAATAAGGCAGAAGCATCTTTCCAGTTTTGAGGTTTTTCCTGATAAGTACCGCCCAACCAAATGGCGTCGACCGGCAAGGGCTTGTTTTCTTCCCGTGCTTGTTGGGCCCGGTTTACCGATTCATCCGTAACAAAAGAAGATATTCCGTCCATATTGATGATGGCACCTATTTTCCCCGATTTGTTTTTTGTCCCGATGAGCATGGCCAGTTGGCCACCTGCCGAACAACCCGATACGGCAATTTTCTTTTTATCGATACCGTATCGTTTGGCGTTCTTGTAAATCCACTCGATTGCATCTTCGAGGTCTTCGACACCGGCCGGGTAAAGCGCTTCGGGAATAAGTCGATACTCTACGGGAATGGTTACATACCCTTTTGTGGCTATTTGTTGAGCCATAGGAACTTGTAACTCTAAATTGCCCGAGTTCCACCCTCCGCCATGAATCATCAGCAAGACAGGATATTTCTTATTGTCATCGGGGCGATATATATTCATTTTTAATTCATGTTCTCCCCATTTGTTTTTTACTGTTTTATAAGTAACCTGCTCGTATGCCCGCACATGATCGGGAAGGTCGGCTTTTACCGGTTCTATGTAAGGCCTGTATTTTCGCTCTTTCAAGAAAGTCCTGTTTAGAGTAAAAGAGGTATCGCGCGGTACGCCGTTTACCATAACGGTTTGTGCGGTTATGGTAGAGACTGATAAGAAGCAAATGGCTGAAATTAAGAGTGCTTTCATGTCAAGTATTTATTTATGAGATTCTATTTTTCTGTTGATTTTTATTGTCGGTAGATGTATTCGAGAACACTATCGCGTCCCAGTTTGAAATCTTCGACTGATGCAGGAATGGTCTTGTCGGGAATCAATGCTCCGTCGTGTCCTTTCCACGTTTCGAAATATTTGGTCGAATAAGTAACGATCGCTTGCGAATAAGGTAACTCAAATGTCCGTACTTCTCCGTAGTGATTGACCGACCCAGCCGTGGCTTCTCCCACGAGAATAGCTTGGCATTGTTTTTTTAATGACATGGCGTTGAGCAGAGCCGATGAGAAAGTCTGTTTCCCGATGAGTACATACAATTTATGTTCACGGGATAGATACCCGTTTTGCAGCGAATCGATCAGTGGATCCATGATCGATGAATTTCCACCACCGTTGTATCGAAGGTCTATGATGAGTTTTTGCGGATGACGATTGGCAATCGTGTCGAGCAGTTCTCGGATAAACGTGGAAAACGGATATTTCTTGTCTTGCTGGCAACTGCGGTAGTAGACGTAAATGAGATTTTGTTCTTTATCGTAGATTTGTCCGTATATACCTTTCCCTTTGAATGCTCTTAGTTCGGTGGAAGAAGGGGCTTTTCTCAGTTTGGCTTTCGGGTCGGGTTTCAAGACGGCCGAGATTGTTTTATGATCGGTATTCAAGAATGTGCAGGTGATGGAATCTTTGGTCTGTGTGATACCCAATCCTTTTAAAATGTACGTGTTGTTTAGGTATTGGGGTAAAGATATATCGAAATAAGATGGATTTTCGTCGTAGAGAATTTTTTTGAATCGATTGATGATCTCTTCCATATCTATACCATTGATGGCAATCAGCTTGCCGAGAAGTAGCTCAGATTGATGAGCTTCGGTTACGAAGCAGCCTTCTTTGAACAAGGTAAATCTTATCGGTAATCGATAAGGCGATAAGTCGGGACGAAAGCGGGTATGCTCATCTCCTATGGCTTTGATGATTTGGAAAATTTCTGTAAAAAACGATTCTTCGTCGAGAGTGTCGATGCGGGCATCGAGAGATACGATACTTTTCTCAAAATCGGATCGGCTTATTTTCGCAAACAGATTCAGGTGCTTGGCGGGTAATGTATCCCGTAAGAAGTATAGGTCGGTTCGCATTTCCGATTTCGAGATTTGCGCTTGCGATACGGGAATTATGCCGATAAACAATAGGAATAGAATAAAATGCTTTTTCATGGTTTTTATTTTTTTAGACGCATTTCTCACGTAAAAGGTTACATCGTGGCTTCGGAATTTCGGCGTTTTTTTAAGAATTTCGCGTTGATAATTTCTTTGTAGGTATGAGTTTTATGAGGTCTAAGGTATAAAACGGATTTTGAACAATGATAAAAAATCCCCTTGCTCCGATTGGGGGCAAGGGGATTGGTGGTGTTTCAGGTGTTATTTCATAATGATGTGTTGCGTGTCGAGTGCTATCATCAGCTCTTCGTCGGTAGGTGTAACGACGACACGAACTTTCGAGGCAGGAGTCGACAGCTCGACTTCTTTGCCGTGAATTTTTTTATTGAGTTCTTTGTCTATTTCTACACCCATGAAGCTGAGTTGGTTACATACCGCTTCACGGCTTATGGCCTGGTTTTCTCCCACACCGCCGGTAAATACGATAACATCGACGCCATTGAGAGCTGCGGCATACGCTCCGATGTATTTGACGATGCGGTATTCATACATCGTGAGGGCGAGTTTGGCTTTCTCATTGCCTTGTGCAACTGCATTTTCGATTTCCCGCATATCCGATGATATGCCCGAGATACCCAATACACCGCTCTTCTTGTTGATGAGAGTGGATACCCCTTTATAATCGAGTCCTTCTTTTTCTTGTATGAATACCAATGCGCCGGCATCGACGTCTCCGCAACGCGTACCCATCATAAGGCCTTCTACCGGAGTAAGTCCCATAGAGGTATCGACCGATTTACCGTCTTTGATAGCTGTAATGGAACCTCCGTTACCGATGTGGCAGGTGATGATACGTTGCTTTTCGTAGGGAAGGTTCAGAAATTCGCAGGCACGACGTGATACGTAGCGATGGCTCGTTCCGTGGAAGCCGTAGCGGCGTATGCCGTATTTCTCGTAAAGTTCGTAAGGCAACGCATACATATAAGCGTATTGAGGCATTGTCTGGTGGAAAGCCGTATCGAATACAGCGACTTGCGGTACATTGGGGAGAATTTTTTCTACGGCATCAATACCTTTGAGGTTGGCCGGGTTGTGAAGCGGTGCAATATCTATGCATTCGATGATTTTCTCTTTTACCGCTTTGTCGATGAGTACCGATTGGTTGAATTTTTCTCCGCCGTGTACGACACGATGGCCTACGGCATTGATTTCTTCGAGTGAAGATAGACAGCCATATTCCTTGCTGACAAGAGTATCGAGAATGAATTCTATACCTACGGTATGTTCGGGAATATCTTTTTCGAGAATCACTTTTTCCCCGTCGGGGAGGGTAAGTTTCAAGAAAGAGCCTTTCAGTCCGATTTTCTCTATACCTCCTTGTGCCAAGATAGATTTGGTTTCGGTTTCGAACAGTTTATATTTTATTGATGATGAACCGCAGTTCAGTACGAGTACTTTCATGATTTTGTTTTATGTGTGATAAATTACTTTTTCAGACCGATTGCTTGATTGCAGGTGATAGATACCATTTTGTAAACATCATCGACCGAGCAACCGCGAGAGAGGTCGTTTACAGGAGCGGCCATACCTTGCAGGATAGGACCTACGGCTTCTGCCCCGGCAAGACGTTGCACCAGTTTATAGGCGATATTGCCCACTTCGAGGGTGGGGAATACGAGAGCGGTGGCTTTACCGGCTATTTCGCTGCCGGGGGCTTTGCTTTGACCTACTGAGGGTACGATAGCGGCGTCGGCCTGCAATTCTCCGTCGATGAGCAGGCTGGGGTCGAGTTCTTTGGCCATGCGGGTGGCTTCTACGACTTTGTCAACCATTTCATCTTTGGCACTACCTTTTGTCGAGAAGCTCAACATGGCAATACGTGGCTCGTAACCGGCAATGATGCGGGCGGTTTGGCCTGTGGCAACGGCGATTTGGGCCAGCTGCTCTGCTGTGGGGTTGGGTGTTACCGCGCAGTCAGCAAATACCATGACACCGTTTTCACCATATTGTTTGTTGGGAATAAACATGATGAATGCACCGGAAACGACACTTATACCCGGAGCTGTTTTTATGATTTGCAATGCCGGACGCAGAACATTTCCCGTTGTGTTGCGTGCTCCTGCGACTTCTCCGTCGGCGTCGCCGTTCTTTATCATCAGGCAGGCAAGGTACAATGGATTTTCGACCAGCCCGGCAGCTTGTTCTTCGGTCATGCCTTTTTTCTTGCGTAGCTCGAAGAGAAGGTTGGCATAGGCCTCTTTCTTGGGGTGGTCGGTCGGGTCGATAATGGTCGCTTTATCGATATTTTTCAATCCGTTTTTCTCGGCGAGAGTTTTGATTTCGGTCGGGTTTCCGAGAAGGATAATGTTAGCGACTTCGTCGGCAATGATTTTGTCGGCGGCTTTCAATGTGCGTTCTTCGGTGCCTTCGGGAAGAACGATGCGTTGTTTGTTCGCTTTGGCGCGAGCAACGATTTCGTCAATTAAGCTCATGGCTGAAATGATTTATTAGTTGTTTTATGGTATGTCAGGGTATAGACAAACAAATCGTTTATACAAAAGTACGGGTAAAAATAACAACTTTTGTCCAAAGTCCCAATAAAAAAATGAAATAATTTGGAAGTCGCCGAGAATTCGGCTTTCGGGGACGACAAGTGATAGAAAAATTTTTGCAAATAGGGCTCAGAATGCTCCTCGGCGCAGTGTGTTTCTTTCGAATATTTTATGTCTTGGGAGGTTTGGAATACGATCTTCCGAGTAGTCGGGGAAGTGGTATGAGTCGGGGCGAATATGGGTTCTCGGCGATTATAATAAACCGAGGTGTCGAAGCGCTTTTACGATTCCATCGTTATCGATATCGTCGGTTACATAATCGGCATTTTGCTTCACGGTATCGTTGGCGTTTCCCATGGCAATTCCTATCCCTGCATGACGTAACATTGATATATCGTTACCACCGTCGCCGAAGGCCAGTGTGTCTTTCAGGGCTATTCCGTAATGTGTCGCAATAAGGTCGATACCGTGTTGCTTGCTGTTTCCCCGCATATTGATGTCGGAGAAAAGAGGACTCCAACGATTGGAGATACAATGGGGAATGGCTTGCATGACAGGCGATTCGTCGGCTTCGTCGGTATACAAGTTGATTTGTATGATACGTTCGTCCCGGGCTACGCTATCCATATTGTCGACAGCAGGTATAGGCAGATCGAGGAGTCGGGCAACATCGATGACCCGGTCGTTGACATAATTGACAGTAACCCGGTCGAGACCCATGAATGCGTAAGGGTACGGTCCGTGTTGCTGCTCGTGCTGGCACAAAGCCGATAATTCATTCGGGGGTATGGCGTCGCAATAGATTTCTTCTCCATCGGAGGTGAGGCAATAACTGCCGTTGAAAGTGATGTATCCGTCGAATCGTGCGTCTTGCAAACCTTTGATGAGGTGTAGAGGCCGACCGGTGGCAATGAATACTTTATGACCTTTCTTCCGCAATGCGGCAATGGCATCGTATGCCGAAGGTACGATTTCGTGCGTGCGAAAACTGACGAGAGTCCCGTCTATATCGAAAAAAATCGCTTTGTTCATTGTCGTTTATTGCAAAACCGGAGCTATGTCGTCCAGAATTTTTTTTGTGGCGCCGGTATTGGAGTAAATGTATTCTGCCGCTATTTCCCCGCATTGCAACCGATAACTCGGGTCATTTTCGAGATGTTTCATCAGTGCCTCGAATTCGGAAATGTCATTGATGGAGAATGCTCCTCCCGCAGCGGTCAACGTTTTGGCTTCCCTGAATTTTTTGTAGTTCGGGCCGAATATGACCGGTATGCCGTAGACCGCCGCTTCGGGTACGTTGTGTATGCCTACGCCGAAGCCTCCTCCGATGTAGGCAATCTGTCCATACTGGTATATCGAAGATAGCAGCCCGAAACAGTCGATAATCAGGCAATCGGCTGTTGCCGCCGCGTTCTCATCGGTCTGGGAATAACGCACAAAAGGGCGTTTCAGTTTACCGATTATATCGGAAATATGCCCTTCGTGAATTTCGTGCGGAGCGATGATGAGTCGTAATTCGGGGTGTCTGTTGAAGTAGTCGATGAAAATATCTTCGTCTTTGGGCCATGAACTTCCGGCAACCAGAACATTTTTATTGACAGCGAACGCTTTGACGATAGGTAATTCTTTGGCTTGTCGGCGTATGTCAACGACTCTGTCGAAACGGGTGTCTCCTATGGTCGATACGTTGTTGATTCCGATTCTGGCCAACAGCTCTCGTGATTGTTCGTTTTGAACATATAAGTGCGCATACGTGCGAAGCATACGCCGGAACAACTCTCCGTAGGGTCGGAAAAATATCTGGTCGGGTCGGAAAATCGCCGATACGATGTAAGTGGGTATTTGGCGTCGGCGTAATTCCCGCAGGTAATTGCCCCAAAATTCGTATTTGATGAAAATGGCAACCGACGGTTTTACTAAATCGAGGAACCGGTTTACATTGTTGGGCAGGTCGAACGGCAGATAACAAATAAGATCGGCCAACGGGTAGTTTTTGCGTACTTCGTAACCCGAAGGGGAGAAGAAAGTAATCGCTATTTTCTTGTCGGGATACGATTCCTTTATTTTTTCGATGAGAGGGCGTCCTTGTTCGAACTCACCCAGCGATGAGGCATGTATCCAGATGTAACCACCCTCTTTCAGAACATTCTTTTCGAGATAAGGAAAGATGCTCTTTTGCCCTGTTATCAGCTTGCGGGCTTTGGGGTTACGCAGTGAGGCTATTTTTACCAATAACCTGTATGAGCGTATTCCCAAATTGTAAAGACCTCTTTTCATTCTTGGACTGTACGGGATTAGTCGTTGGCAGGGGTTATTTTTTCGATGGCTGTATGCAGGCGGCGTATTGTTTCGTCTTTACCGATGATTTCGGTGATGTCGAACATGTGCGGGCCGCGGCATTCTCCGACAACGGCCAGACGGAAGGCGTTCATCACATTTCCCGTGTGGTAGCCGTTTTGCTCAATCCAGGGAATGACAACCGCTTCGGTAGCCGCCGAGCCGAAATCTTCGATTCCCGAAAGCAACTCGATGAGTTGTTGCATGATGACGGGGGTATCGGGTTTCCAACGTTTTTTGATAGCTTTCGGGTCGTATGTTTCGGGTGCGATGTAGAAATATGAGATTTGTTCCCATAAATCTTTGACAAAACTTATTCTCTCTTTTACCAATCCGATGATGCGGGCCAGACGCGCCTTGTCGGGTTCGTTTACTTGATGCTCGACCAAAGCGGGCGCAAATAAATCGGCCAGTTCTTCGTTGCTTTTCTTTTGCAGGTATTTGTGGTTGAACCATTTGCCTTTTTCGTAGTCGAATCGTGCTCCGCTTTTACTGCAACGTTCCAGAGAGAATAATTCGATCAGCTCGTCCATAGAGAAAATTTCTTCGTCGTTCCCGGGATTCCAGCCCAGCAAGGCAAGAAAATTGATGACAGCTTCGGGCAGGTATCCGGCTTCCCGGTATCCCGATGATACTTCGCCGGTTTTGGGATCGTGCCATTCCAACGGGAAAACAGGGAAACCCAACCGGTCGCCGTCGCGTTTGCTCAATTTTCCGTTTCCTTCGGGTTTGAGCAGTAAGGGCAGATGGGCGAAACGAGGCATGGTATCTTCCCAACCGAATGCCCTATACAACAATACGTGGAGCGGGGCCGAGGGCAACCATTCTTCTCCCCGGATAACATGGCTGACTTCCATAAGATGGTCGTCGACGATATTGGCGAGGTGATAAGTAGGCAGGTTATCGGCCGATTTATAGAGTACTTTATCGTCGAGTATCGACGAGTTGATGGTAACTTTTCCGCGGATCAGGTCGTTTACGACAACTTCTTCGCCCGGTTCTATTTTTATGCGCACCACATAGGGGTGTCCCGAAGCGATCAAGTTGTCGACTTCTTCTTTGTCCATTGTAAGGGAGTTGCGCATGGCAGTGCGGGTAGATGCGTCATATTGAAAATTGGGGATTTCCTGGCGTTTTGCTTCGAGCTCTGCCGGTGTGTCGAATGCGATGTAGGCTTTATCATCGGCAAGGAGTTGATCGACATATTTACGATATATTTCTTTCCGTTCGGATTGTCGGTAGGGAGCGAAATTCCCTCCGTAACCGACTCCTTCGTCGAATTTGATACCCAGCCAATCGAGGGCTTCGATGATATAGGCTTCTGCGCCCGGGACGAAACGCTGCGAGTCGGTATCTTCGATGCGGAGAATCATGTCTCCGCCGTGCTGTTTGGCGAAGAGGTAGTTATAGAGGGCGGTACGTACACCGCCGATGTGCAGGGCTCCCGTGGGACTTGGGGCGAAACGCACACGGACTTTTCTTTCTGTTGTTTCCATCGTATATGTCGGGTTTTGTTTTGCGGTTGTAAAAAACAGGTTTATGTATTATTTCCCTTCATCGAGTTCGTCGAGTAATTTCTTGAGCGACTCATCGGTCTCGAAAAGTTTCTCTTTACAATATTTCAGTAGTGTCATGGCGGGAGCCGTAAGCTCTTTTATGGTTTCGATCTCGCACGAGTCGTCTTGTATACGGGCAACGATCGATTCCAGTTCGGCAATCGCTTCGGCATAGGTCGGTTTGTTGTTTTGGGCCATATTATATAGATTATAAAATTTGTGATTCGCTGCACCCTTCGCCGAAAAAAGTAACGATACGGTCGCCGCTTTTCAATTCGGTTGCCGAGTGAACGGCTTTTCCATCTTTTAATGTCAATGAGTAGCCGCGTTTCAGTATATGTTGAGGAGATGATAACCGTATCGTTTCTTCCCGCAGGGCGAGCCGTTGACGTTCTCCGGAGATACGTTGGGCGATGTTTTGCCGCAACAAAGGCATGAAGCGGGAGAGCAAGTTATTTTCTATGATAAGACGCCGGTCGATGACAGATGGTAATTGTTGTCCGAGAGACGATAATTTTTGTCGTTCGTTTTGCAGGAGATTGTTGACCTCGGAAGAAAGTGCGGTTTGCAGTTCTGCCAGTTTGCGATCGGCTTCCATTGCCCGACTTATGAACCATTCCGCTGCTGCGGTCGGCGTTTTTACCCTGACGTTGGCGATTCGGTCTATGACCGTCTCATCGCGGTCGTGTCCGATGCCGGCCAATATGGGTAATGGAAACTGAGCTACGTTTTGTGCCAGTTCGTAACTGTCGAAACAATTCAGTTCCGAGGTGGCTCCCCCTCCCCGTATGATGACTACTCCGTCGAAGTTTTCTTCTTGGCAGTATATGCGTTCGAGGGCCTCGATGATCGATTTCTCGGTATGTGCGCCTTGCATGGCTGCAATGAAAAGTGCGGTATAAAACCGGTAACCGTAACGGTTACGATGCAGTTGGTCGATAAAATCGCCGTATCCGGCGGCCGTAGGAGACGAAATGATTGCAAGGCGTTGAGGAAGTTGAGGCCATGACAGTTCTTTGTTCATGTCGATAATGCCCTCTTCGCTGAGTTTTTGAAGTACTTCCCGGCGTTGGCGGGCCATGTCTCCCAATGTATAACGGGGGTCGATATCGTGTACGGTGAGTGTGTAGCCGTATACTTCGTGCAGGTCGACGCTTACTTGTATGAGTATTTTGATTCCGGGAACGATATTCGATCCGGTTTCGGCTGTGAAGTAAGCTTTCAGCAGGCGGTATACGGTGGCCCAGATGATGGCTCGGGCTTTGGCTCGCATTTCACCGGTCGAGGCATCTTTGTCGACCAGTTCGAGATAACAGTGTCCCGAGTAGTTTTCGCGAGCTTCGCTCACCTCGGCACATATCCAGTAACGGTCGGGCAAGGTGCTCAACAACTTGTCGCGGACAAGGGTGTTGAGCTCGAAAAGGGTTAATTCTCCGGATACAGTCATTATTTACCGTAGGATTAGAAAACTGGCGGATTTTCCGAAAGGGCGGATTATGGGTAAAAACATAAAAAGGAAGGCCACGTTAGCGGTCTTCCTTTTATGTTTTTGAAAATTGCTGTTAACCGTTGAAATCGTCCGATACGGTCAATCTCTTTCTGCCTTTGGCACGACGGGCAGCCAACACGCGACGACCGTTGGCGGTAGCCATTCTGGAACGGAAGCCGTGTTTGTTTTTCTTCTTTCTGTTGGAGGGTTGAAATGTTCTTTTCATTGCCGTTATATTTTATCGTTATTTATTTCTGGAAAATTTCGGAGTGCAAAAATAGAGACTTTTTTTGAATAAACCAAGAGATAAATCATTTTTGGACAATTCTTTTTGAGATTTTGCCGAATTCTCTTACTTTTGCAGACAAAAAATAATTTAAATCAACTTCTATATTGTTATGATCAACGCACAAGACATTAAAAACGGAACGTGTATCCGTATGGACGGAAAGCTCTATTTCTGTATCGAATTTTTGCATGTAAAACCCGGTAAAGGAAATACCTTTATGCGCACAAAGCTGAAAGACGTTGTCAGTGGTTATGTACTCGAACGTCGTTTCAACATCGGTGAAAAACTCGAAGATGTGCGTGTGGAACACCGTCCTTATCAGTTCTTGTACAAAGAGGGCGATGATTATATTTTCATGAATCAGGAAACTTTCGAGCAGCACCCCATTGCTCACGATCTCATTACGGGTGTCGATTTCCTGAAAGAAGAAATGGTTGTTGATGTTGTTTCCGATGCTTCGACCGAGACGGTTCTTTATGCCGAACTCCCGGTAAAAGTCGAACTCGAAGTTACTTACACCGAACCCGGGCTGAAAGGCGATACCGCAACCAATACCTTGAAACCTGCTACGGTAGAAACGGGGGCTACGGTACGTGTTCCTCTCTTTATCAATACGGGAGATAAAATCCGTGTGGATACGCGTAGCGGAGAGTATATCGAAAGAGCCAAATAATTTTTTTTGATATGATTTTTTTCGGAGGCTTTTTCCCCTCCGGAGATTTATTTCGTGCGACACCTTGTATAAGGGTGTCGCATTTTTTTATGGTATGTGTAAAAATAATTTTATCAAAATAGTGGAATTTTACATTGCAAAAGCTATATTTGTGAAAAGACATAGTGCCATGAAATTACGAATACTATCCATTTCTCTTTTTCTCATATTTGTTATAAATCCCCTTCGTTCCCAAACGGCAGCTGTCGATAGTTCTATCCTGCAAATGGCTGAATGGGTGAAAGCGTTGAATACGTTCGGTCGGTTTAATCCGCAGGAAAAAGTGTATTTGCATTTCGATAATACGGGATATTACCTCGGAGAGACGATCTGGTTTAAAGCTTATGTTGTTTCGGCTCCGCAGTTACGACCTACCGAAATGAGTAAAGTCCTGTATGTCGAGTTGTTGACTCCCGAGGGGCGTGTTGTAGAGACTAAAAAGTTGAAGATTGTCGATGGACAATGTCATGGAGAATTTTTATTGACCGACGGGACGCTTGTGGGGGGATTTTATGAAGTACGAGCGTATACAAGGGTTATGCTCAACTGGGGAGACGATGTTGTCTTTTCCCGGGTTTTCCCGGTTTTCGATACTCCGAAAAGGGAAGGTGAGTATGAAATGGAGATGACGGAACGTGCCCGTAGCAAGGCTCTTCCCGAGTATCGGGAGAAATCGCCCAAAACCAATGCCTTGGATCTTGCTTTCTTTCCCGAAGGCGGAGAGATGGTTGCCGGTTTGCCTTCGGTTGTTGCATTTAAGGCAACCGGGAAAGACGGGCAAGGGTGCGATGTAAAGGGGGTTGTACGAGATAAGGCCGGAAATCTTATCACCGAGTTTGTTTCCGAACATCGGGGTATGGGGAAATTTCTTCTTATACCCGATGCCGCGACCGATTATGAGGCCCTTGTTGTGTATGGAGGCAAAGAGTATAAATATTTTTTACCCAAGGCTAGAAAGCAAGGATATGCCATGACTGTAAGTAATTTGCGAAAAGATAAGTTGCAAGTACAGCTACAACGCACGACCGATGTTCCCGGGGAGATTGTCGGGGTTACGGTTATGTGCAGGGGTATCGCCTATGCTTTCGATGTGGCCGATATGCGGTCGAAAACATCGGCGCGGTTGCAATTTGCCAAGTCCGAAATACCCTCGGGTGTGATGCAGGTTACGTTATTTAATGCTCGCGGAGAGGTGCTTTCCGAACGGTTGGCATTCCACTATTCGGGGCGGCATATCGGCATAACGGTCGACTCGGTGAAGCCTTTATATAAGCCGTTTGAAGAAATCAATCTCGGGTTTAAGGTGCGAGATGGGCAGGGTGTGCCGTGTTCTCGGTCTTTTTCATTGGCTGTGCGGGACTACGATAGTGAGGTGCCCTCGTTTTATCAGAGTAATATTTTGACGAATTTGTTGTTAGAGAGTGATCTACGCGGTTATATCGAAGATGTTCCCTATTATTTTGAGACCGATGATGCTGTTCATCGCAATGCTCTTGATTTATTGATGCTGGTGCAAGGCTGGCGACGGTATGAGTGGCGACAGATGGCTGGTGTTGAGCCATTTTCTCCATTGCATCATGTCGAGGAGGGTATTTTGGTGAAAGGACAGGTACTTCGGTATCGCTTGTCCGGTTCTCGTCCCGAGCCGGGAGTTGATGTTTCCGTATGGCTGTATTCTCCGGAGTTTAATAGTAGCGGTTCTGTAAAAACCGATGATGACGGTCGTTTTGTGTTTCTCTCCGATAGTGATGTGTGGGGACGTTGCGATATGATTTTACGAACACAGTCTCCCGATAAAAACGGAAAGATGAAAGATCGGGATCTGTTGATAGAACTCGACCGTGTTTTCTCTCCGAAAGCGGCGGCATATTTTTCAGAGGAAACCTCGTTGCCCGACTCCAATCTCAATCGTATAACGTATGTCTCGGAAACATTTGACGAAGCTGTTAAAGAAGAGAAGCACCTTTCGATGAGCGAAAAGGTGCATGATCTCGATGAGGTTTCGGTTACGGCACAACAGCGGGGACTCACCGACAGACCGACGATTATTTACAATGTTTCCGATGAAGAGGATAAACTGATCGACACACATGATACCGATTATGCCGACGGCATACCGGCCTTGCTCGAGCGTATAAACCCTTATTTTGCTATAAAGAGCGATGATGGTGAAGATATTGTTTGCACGTATAAGAATCGTCCGGTGAAATTCGTTTTCTATGATGCAAGTCAATATATGGGCGATTGGGCCGATGCTGCCATGTTGGCTGGTCTCGATATGCCGGTCGAAGGGCGGTTGATGCAGCAGAGTGTAGGGGATGAAGAGGAGGGGATTTCGATGTCCGGCGATTCTGCGAAGAATGAACCTTCCATAAGGGATATATCCAACCATGAGGTGAAGAAAATAGAAATTGTGGAGATGATGAATGCTGTCCTTATAAAACTTTACGGATATCCTTATGCCGAGCAGCGAAAAGAGCGGAAAGGTATGCGTATGACGACCCTTCAAGGATATTCTGTGCCGCAGGAGTTTTATCACATTGATTACGGCCGGGGGGCTTTGCCCGATAGACGGGATTTCCGCCGTACATTGTATTGGAATCCGAGTGTGCCGGTAGGGACCGATGGAAGGGCATTTGTTTCTTTTTATAACAGCAATAGTCCGCATCGTTTGAGTATTTCGGCAGAAACATTGTCGTCCGACGGCGTTCCGGGAATGCTTGTCCCATAGGGGATTCTTCCGTTTTGTGTCGCTCTGAGAAATGGGGGATATCTTTCATGGAAAGTCCTGTTTCTCGGGGCGGCAGTCCGATATTTGTGAGGACGAAATGGATAAAGGCGCATTTTTCGATGAGTGGGATTACCGCCGTACGTTGTATCGGAATCCCGATTTGGCGACCGATTCAATAAGTAACTTTCTACAACAACCGCACGGTCACTCGCCCGCGGGTAGATGCGGCAATGTTCTATCCTGATGGTGTCGTCAGCGTTTTTATGGATTGACTTTTGGCGTGTCAAAAAAGCCGGCTGTCGAAATTTTTTTATTTTCGGAATAAAAATCATTACCTTTGTCGCGGATAGGTAAAAGCCGACGGCAGAAAGGTGTAGGTCGCTTATCCGCGTCTGTCGCGAATTGCTTTTATTCCATGAATGAGGCCTGCCTCTTCCGTGTGCTTGAACACCACGTAAAAAACAAGATTTTACTTTCCTTCTCCGGTTCTTCTTCCGGAATGTTCTTTCCCGCGTGAGACAACGGCTTCTCTTGTTTATTAAATGGTTAAATATATGAAACAAAATGAGAGTGCGCTGGTATGTCTTTCCGGCGGACAAGATTCCACCACTTGCCTTTATTGGGCGTTGAAAGAGTTTCGGCACGTAGAGACCGTGTGTTTTTCTTATGGACAAAAGCATGCGCTTGAAGTCGATGTCGCCCGTCGTATAGCCGAAAAAGCCAGTGTCGATTTTTCCTTACTCGACCTGTCTTTGCTTGGACAGATTACCCATAATGCATTGACCGATAATGCTGTGTCTATGGATAAAGAAAAGCCGGCCGATGCTTTGCCGAATACATTCGTACCCGGTCGTAATATGTTGTTCCTGACGTTGGCGGCGATAAAAGCGTATGAACGGGGAATCGGGCATTTGGTAACCGGCGTTTCCCAAACCGATTTCAGTGGTTATCCCGATTGTCGCGATACGTTTATCCGTTCGTTGAATGTCTCCCTCAATCTGGCTATGGACAGGCAATTTGTCATACATACACCTCTTATGTGGCTCGACAAGGAGCAGGAATGGGCAATGGCCGATGAGTTGGGGATATTTGATTTGGTACGTTATGAAACGCTTACTTGCTATAACGGTATAATGGCCGATGGGTGCGGCGAGTGTCCGGCATGCAAGTTGCGCCGTGCGGGACTTGAGCGTTATCTTGCACATCGTTCTGCAAAGAGAAATTTCCCTGAGGAAAAGTAACTCCGATTGTTTGGCTGTTTTTCGTGTTGCTTACGTTCGGCTCGAATGACGTCGTCGTTTTCCGGGGTGAGTATGGGCTCAACGAGGGGCTCGTCGTTTCTGCCTGTTGGGTATGAAATGTTTCGTCGCCGTTCGGTTCGGCGGAGCGTTTTGTCATTCCGAACGTATGCGACGAATCTCGATCTGTATATATTTGTTCGAAGATCTTTCGTTCCGTTCGAAGTTGTGTTATTTGAGAGCCTTGTTGTAGCGGCGCTATAAGGCGTGGAAACGAGCCGTAGAAATGCACTCTTTTTGGGCGGTGAATCGGGGGGCAAATCGTCGCAGCAGTTCGATAGCGACGATTTCGGTTATCATCGTCAAAGCGAAAATAAGTCCGTAGAGGAGGTTTCCGTCGGGGAAAAAATGCTCGAAGATATGTCGATATGTATGGTAAATGGGCCAGTGTGTCCCGAAAACGATAATCGAGAAACGTCCGAAGTAAGCAATAGGGGGAATATGGCGCAGGATTTTGCACAGAAATACGATGGTGAGTGTCCCTCCTATGCCGCAAAAATAGAATCCGAGAAAATGAGTCGGTAGGATAAGTTCATGTAACCGTATGGGTTCGGCCAGTAGCCACACGGCCACGCCCAGAGGTAAAATCGAGGCATAAAGATATTTGTCGCGGGAGGAGTAGGGAAGCAGTTCCTCGCGTTTGAGCCATGTGCCGGCATGGAAAAACGGTAACGAGATGAGAGCCGTTCCTAAATAATAAGGAAGGACGATACCCGATTTTGCCGCCAACCAACCTCCGATTGCGATGACCCATACAGCGAAGTCGAGTTTCCAAGAGTTGATAAACCGTTGCAAAAAGTAATAGAGAATGTTGACTTCAAAAAGAGCCGTAAGGAACCATAACGGTTGGTTGTGATAAGTCATTCCCGAGCGAATGATTTCCCAAAAAGGCCACCACGAGTATCGTTCGTAAGTCGACGTATCGGATTCCGACAAAAGATAAATACCCCATGATACGGCGTCGTACAGGTAGGCAAACGCATAAAAGAAAAGGAGTGGAATGATGAGGTTGTTGACTTTCTTTATGGCGAATTCTTGTATGCCGCTGTATCTTTTGAAAAAAATACCCGAGAGGAAAAAATAAAGCGGCATGCGGAACGAGTCGAAAAATACACCCCAGGAATAGCGTGTCAAGTCGGGGTGTATGTGGGCGAAAACAACTAGTAAAATACACACTCCTTTTGCAAGGTCGATGTATTCGATTCGTTTTTTGTCTGTCTGCATGACTTAAATAATATATTACTTTGCGGGCGGCAAAGATAGCAATTATTGCTTTTATAATTTTGTATGAGGGCATTGGGAAAATAAAAAGTGAATCTTGTTGTTCCGTTTTATTGTATAGGATAGGATTTAATGGCATTTCGTCGGAAAATAACCGTTCTGGTATCATATAACGGGTGTGGCGGATTGGGCCCGGATAAATTTTGCCGGGCCGTAAACATCTCTTATCTTTGTGAGACAATTTTGCAGCTATGGCCGGAGAAAAACCCTATTTTTCAATCATTATTCCCGTGTATAACCGACCCGATGAGGTACGGGAGTTGCTCGAAAGTCTGGTCGGGCAGACATGTAAGGATTTCGAACTGTTGCTTGTCGAGGACGGGTCGACGCGTCGTTGCGATGAGGTGGCAGGGGAATATTCCGACCGTTTGACGATACGTTATTTTTATAAGGAAAATTCGGGTCGCAGCCTTACCCGCAATTATGGAATGGAACGTGCCGAGGGGCGTTATTTGGTTTTTTTCGACTCCGATTGTATTATTCCCCCTTCTTATTTTGAGACGGTGCGCCGTCGTCTCGAAGAGGCCTATGTCGACTGTTACGGCGGTCCCGATGCGGCTCATCGTTCTTTTTCCCGGCTGCAAAAGGCCATCAATTATGCTATGACCTCTTTCTTTACGACCGGAGGCATACGAGGAGGTAAAGGATCGATGGAAAAATTTACGCCGCGCACGTTCAATATGGGATTCTCGAAAGAGGTTTACGACCGGGTAGGGGGCTTTGCCGATATGTTCGGTGAGGATATAGACCTTTCGTTGCGGATTCGTGATGCCGGATTTACGACGGCGCTTTTCCGAGATGCTTATGTATATCATAAGCGCAGGGTGAGTTTTAGGTCGTTTTACCGGCAGGTATATGTTTTCGGCATGGCGCGGGTCGATCTTTATCTGCTTCACCCCGAGTCGTTGAAACTGGTGCACTTGTTGCCGGCCTGTTTTGTATTGGGTACGGCGGCTCTTGTTGTCGGGTCGTTCTTTTGGCCGTGGGCATTGTTGCCTTTGGGTATTTATTTCGGATTGTTATTTCTTGAATCGTTGGTGAAAAATAGAAGTTTGCCGATCGCATTTCTCTCTATTCTCACTTGTGCCATACAACTTGGAGGGTATGGCTTCGGTTTTTTGAAAGCATTCATGACGAAAGTGGTATTGCACCGTAAAGTCGACCGGGAAGCCGAGCTTGCCAAGCATTATAAGAAAAAATAGTATGGAAAGAAAAGAAAGGGGCGTTTCATTTCAAAAAAGCTGTTTAACAATAAAATTCGGAAGATAGAATTAGGAAAGAAGACGTAGTATGATAAGATTCATAGATTTGTTTGCTGGTATTGGTGGAATCCGAAAGGGATTTGAGATCGCATTTCAAAAATGTGGTTATAAAACTGAATGTGTGATGACTTCTGAGTTAAAACCACATGCATATAAGGTATTGCGGGCAAATAATCCAGACGAAGAAATACGTGGCGATATTACAAAAATTGATACAAGTACAATTCCTGATTTTGATTTTTTACTTGGGGGGTTTCCTTGCCAATCTTTTTCGTTTGCAGGAAGGCGTTTTGGCTTTCAAGATACACGAGGAACGTTATTCTTTGAAGTGGAGCGTATCCTTAAAGAAAAGAAACCTTTTGGATTTATTCTTGAAAATGTGGAAGGACTTGTTACGCATGATCGAGAGAATCCCAAACAACCTATCGGTAATACACTAACTGTCATATTGAATAATCTTGATGCTTTGGGCTACAAAGTAAGTTGGCGCGTACTTAATTCAAAAGATTTCGGATTGGCACAAGAACGTAGACGTATTTATATCGTTGGTACAAACAAGGAACAGATTTCTCTTGAAGGTTTCACAAAGAAACACGCCATATTGGAGAATATATTAGAAATAGGAAAGCCTGTTATAAATACGGAATTTACCCGCTTGCTAATGTCTCATTTTACTCCAGAACAATTGTATGGAAAATCAATCAAAGATAAAAGGGGTGGGGTAGATAATATCCATAGTTGGGATATCGAAATGAAGGGGACTGTTAGCGAAGAGCAGAAAAAGTTGCTAAATATGATATTGCGAGAACGGCGTAAAAAGAAATGGGCATTGATGCATGGTATCAAATGGATGGATGGTATGCCTTTAACAATAGAAATGATTAAGGAGTTTTATCAAAGCGATGATTTAGAGAAAATGCTTGATGACCTTGTAAAAAAAGGGTATCTTAAAAAAGAGCATCCAAAAGCCCTTATTGTGGAACACACTGCATTGGGAGACCGCCAAGTTCGCCAACAAGACACATTTAAAAAAGCAGGCTATAATATTGTTGCTGGTAAATTGAGCTTCGAAATTAATAAGATACTAGATCCGAAAGGAGTGTCTCCAACACTTGTAGCGATGGATATGAAGAAAATATTTGTTGTTGATAATGGTGGTGTGCGTCCATTAACCCTCCGAGAAGGCTTGAGATTGTTTGGTTATCCTGACGACTTTAAATTCCCTGTAAGTCAGGAAGAAGGTTTTGATTTATTGGGAAACACTGTGGCGGTTCCTGTGATTGAAGCTATTGCGGAAAGATTGGCAAAAGTATATACTAAAAATAAATGATATATGTGTGTGGCAGAAAACCTTTATAAAGCACTTCAGGAAGATTTTGGATTTGAGGGGGCCGTTGGTTCTATAAAGTTCAATTTAAAGGATTATCAAATAATTGTTGAGCAGAATAATGTCGTAGGTAACATCCTTGAAGAATGGCTTGATAAGTGGATGACAAGTAAGGGCATCTCTCATATTCATAATGAGCGTCAAGCATCGCCAGATTTTTGGCTCAACCCCGATGATTTAAAATCGGACTGGCTTGAGGTAAAGTCGTTTACGGGTAGTCCAAACTTTGATGTTGCTGCTTTTCGGAGTTTCATTAACCTTGTCATTGAAAAGCCTTGGAAACTGCACTCCAAACACTTGCTTGTTAAATATAAAAGTGAAAAAGGAATCGTAACTATCGAGAAGTTTTGGATGAAGAATTTGTGGGAGATTTGTAGTACGAGTGGAAATTGGCCTGTTAAAGTACAATATAAAAATAAAGTCATTGTGAATATTCGTCCATCAACATGGTATTCCGAAAGTGCGGACTATAATTCATTCGAATGCCTTGAAGATTTCCTAGCTGCTCTTGAAGAAACGATTTACAGATATCACGATACGCGTAGCGTTATTGCAGAACATTGGAGTGAAAGACTTTGTAAAAGTTACAAGGCTCATTATGGAAAGGACCTTATTATTCCACGCTGGAATGATATTAAGAGTAAATATATAAAAGAAAAATAAACTACGTTGGTTGTTTTTTCTTATATTCTGCCTCATTTTCAGCTGCTAATCCGGAGATACCATCATGTTCTCTTGTATCATAAGGTTGTGGAATTTTTAATTTGAAACGTTCCAAATAAGTATGGTTGATATGATATTCAATCTCTAAAAGCGTTTGCTTTCTTACTGCTAGCTTTAATTGGCATTCCCATACGGTCATCACTCGCCAACCCATTTGCTTCAACGCCTCTTTGTCTCGTGCGTCGCGTTGTTTGTTGCGTTCAATTTTCTTTTGCCAAAATTCTCTGTTGGAATGAGGAATATGTCCATCTACCTCATGTCCATGCCAGAAACACCCATGTATGAAAATCACAATGCCATACTTGGGCAGTACGATGTCTGGCGTGCCTGGAAGCCCTTTTACGTTTTTGCGGTAACGGTAACCGCGCGAGAACAGATAGCGTCGAACGATCCATTCAGGTTTTGTGTCTTGGCTTCGTATATTTGCCATGACGACAGAACGCTTTTTCTTGCTCCAAATATCCATGCCTTTCATTTTAACTATACAAAGTTAATGAAACCCAGATAGAAAAATCTAAGTAAAAAAGAAAATTTTTAACTTTGTAGCTTGTATCCAGATTGATGGGTTTTGTCCAGCAAGTTCCAAATACATAATTTTACATGTCCTACACTTTATGAGCAGGGACAAAACCAACTTATGGTAGTATATTATTTCAGGATAAATGGTTAAAATTATTTGTTTTGTTAAAAGATGTGGTATCAGAGAGTGGGATTGGATAATATTAGAAGGACTGTTTTTCGTTCTTATAAAATGCGACGGAAGTATGCGATGGTTTCGCGCAGTCCGTCTTCGAGGGCGACAAGCGGTTTCCAGTCGAGCTTTTCTTTGGCGAGGGAAATATCAGGCTTGCGTTGGGTCGGGTCGTCAGAGGGAAGGGGCATAAAGACGATTTTCGACTTCGATCCGGTCAGTTGCAGAATCTTTTCCGCCAGTTCGATCATCGTAAATTCTCCGGGATTTCCGAGGTTTACAGGGCCGGTGAAGTCGTCTCCGGTACGTTCCATCATACGCACCATACCTTCGATAAGGTCGGTTACATACTGGAATGATCGGGTCTGTCGGCCAGTCCCGTATATGGTCAGGTCTTTGCCTTGTAGAGCTTGCACGATAAAATTCGATACGACACGTCCATCCTGCGGGTGCATATTGGGCCCATAGGTGTTGAAGATGCGTATGATTTTTACTTTTACGCCCTCCCGGCGGTGATAATCCATGAAAAGGGTCTCGGCGCAACGTTTGCCTTCATCATAACAGGAACGTAACCCTATGGGATTGACGTTTCCCCAATACCCTTCTACTTGGGGGTGCACTTGCGGGTCTCCGTAGACTTCACTGGTCGATGCCTGCAATACGGTTGCCCCGGTGCGTTTGGCGATGCCTAGTACGTTGATAGATCCCAGAATCGAGGCCTTGATGGTCTGTATGGGGTCGTATTGATAATGTATGGGAGAGGCCGGACATGCCAGATTGTATATTTCATCGATTTCGACAAAGTAGGGCATGGTGATGTCGTGCCGCACGAGTTCGAAATACGGGTTTTTCAGCAGTGGAATGATATTGTCTTTGTTGCCGGTGAAAAAGTTGTCGAGACAAAATACTTCATGCCCCTCGTTGAGCAGACGTTCGCAAAGATGCGAGCCGATAAATCCCGCACCACCGGTAACCAGAATGCGTTTTCTCATAATTTCGAGTTTTTTGTATACTGCAAATATCGTCATAAAAAATGGATATTTCCCTATCTTGGATTTATTTCTGCCGTATCGGTAACGGATTTTGTGGATGGAATATCTCCGAAACGGGAGAAAATGGTTATCTTTCCCGAAATCTTTTTGACAGATATGGAGAAAAAAGAGAAGATGGTTATTACCGACTGGGCGCTCGAAGATCGTCCCCGGGAGAAACTCATGTTGAAAGGGACTCGGGCTTTATCGTCGGCCGAATTGGTTGCAATACTCATCGGCTCCGGAAATAAACGGGAAACAGCAGTAGAGTTGTCCCAGCGTATTTTAAACCGCGTGGGAGGCAGTCTCAACAGTTTGAGCAAGCTTTCGGTCGGAGAGTTGATAAGTGAGTTTGATGGTATCGGTGAGGCCAAGGCTATAAGTATCATTGCAGCCCTTGAATTGGGGCGTCGCCGAAAAAGTGAAGATGTGGCGCAACGTCGGCGCATTACGACGAGTCGCGATGCTTATGAATGGATATATCCCCAACTGGCCGATTTGCCGCAAGAAGAGTTTTGGGTGGTTCTGCTCAATGCGTCCAATCGCATTATCGATACATTGCGCGTAAGTCAGGGCGGCACGACGTCGACGCTTGTCGATATGCGTTTGCTTTTCAAACCGGCTTTGTTGCAACAGGCTTCGGCATTGATGCTTTTTCACAACCACCCCTCGGGAAATTGCAAACCCAGTAAGGCCGACGACCAACTGACTCAGAAAATAGTTTCTGCGGCCGCTCTTTTCGATATTCGGGTACTCGATCATCTCGTCGTAACCGACGCGACATATTATTCCTATGCCGACGAAGGGCGGTTATGATCTTCCGCCTCTATCTGTCGCCCATGACGGTTTCGTGCAGGTCTTTTTGGAAAATAGCGTATTCTCGTGAGGCTATGACGTGTTGTGTCGTCAGTACGATGAGTTTATGCCCTGTGTATCCCTCTCGATAGGGAGGGTGGATGTGCGGATACGGATTTTCGTAAAATCCGCATTTCCGGTAAAATCGTAAACGGGATCGGGAAATGTCGTCGGTAATCGGGTCGATTTCCAGTAATACGATTTTGGATTTTCGGGATATGAAATCTTTCAGAATCCGGCTTCCGTAACCCGATCCTCTTAGCTGTCGGTCGATTGCGAAATGTTCTATGTATATATATTCTTGAAAATCCCAGTACGAAATAAACCCTATGAAAATATCCTCTTCTTTATAACCCGACAAGTGATATTTTGGGTGGGAAAATGCTCTTGTCTGTTGTTTCTCGGTTCGTTGTTCGAAAATAGGAAATGCTGTCGAATATAACTTGGAGAATGAGTCGTAAAGCGGATGGGCAATATTGTCGATATTTATAAGTTCCATGAGATTTTTTGTCTGCAAGATAGTGGAAAATCATGAGGGGTAGCGAATATCCACCCCTCATGGCTTGTATGGAATTTCTTATTCTTTTTCTTCGTACCAGCCGGAGTACATAAGGTAGTTGCGGGCGATTTTCTGATTCAATTCTTTCGATTGCTCAGGATCGACTTTTTTAATGAATTTGGCCGGTGTTCCGCCCCATAATTCACCTGCACCGATGACTGTTCTGCTCAGAACAACCGAACCGGCAGCTACGATGGCCCCTTCGCCTACGACGGCGTGATCGAGAACGACGGCACCCATGCCGACAAGTGCACCGTCGCAAATCTTGGCGCCGTGTATGGTAACATTGTGTCCTATCGATACGTCGTCGCCTATTTCGATGACAGATTTTTCGTAAAGCGTGTGCAATACCGAACCGTCTTGTATGTTCACACGGTTGCCGATTGTTATGGTGTTCACGTCTCCCCGCAGCACCGTATTGTACCAGATGCTGCACTCGTCGCCTATCGTTACGTCCCCGATGAGGACGGCGGTTTCGGCGAGGAAACAATTTTTTCCTGTTTTGGGGGTAAAGCCCCTTACTTTGCGTATTAAAGCCATGTTGTTAGTCTCCTTATAGTCGTTATAGGGGTGCGGTTGCATTTTGTAACCAAGTCTTGTGGGGCTCATCGAGTAGCGGGCTTATGCGGTCGTAAACCTCGCGATGATAATCGTTGAGCCACTCGATTTCTTCCCGGGTCAATAGGGTGCGGTCTATGGCTCGTTTGTCGATAGGGCAAAGGGTTAATGTCTCGAACCGGAAAAATTTTCCGAACTCGCTTTCTCCGGCTTCTACGACGCAAGTGAGATTTTCGGTTCTGATTCCGTATTTTCCGGCCAGGTATACACCCGGTTCGTTAGATGTAACCATTCCCGGGGTAAGTGGCGTATTGTTTTGTTCGAGACGTATGTTCTGCGGGCCTTCATGCACATTGAGGAAATGTCCTACACCATGCCCCGTTCCGTGCAGATAATTGCGGAATACATTCCACAAGTTACGCCGGGCGAGAATATCGATTTGATCGCCGCGCGTGCCTTGCGGGAAAATGCAGGTAGCGATACTTATATGACCTTTCAATACGAGTGTGTAGTCTTGTATTTCTTCGTCGGTGAGTGGCCCCAGAACGACGGTGCGGGTGATGTCGGTCGTCCCGTCGAGATATTGGGCTCCCGAGTCGACGAGTACGAATCCTTCGGGTTTCAACAGACTGTTGCTTTCGGGAGAGGCGCTATAATGTACGATAGCCCCATGTTCCCGATAACCGGCTATTGTACCGAAACTCTCGCCTTTATATAGCGCTTGTTTGCTGCGGAATTCACGTAATTTTTCGGCAATGTCGAGTTCGGAAATATCCTCTTTCCCGATATGGGTGTCGAGCCAGTAGAGAAATTGCACCATGGCGGCACCATCGCGTACCATAGCTGCGCGTCGACCCTGCATTTCTGTTTCGTTTTTGATGCTTTTCAGCCATGTAACCGGAGATACTCCCAAGATGGTTTTATTTTTGGACGGCAGTATATTTACCAGCTTATAATTGGTTTTGTTGGGATCTATGAAGATTTGTTCCTCGGCGGGTAACTCTTGCAGGAATTTGTAAATATCGTTGTATGGTCTCTGCTCTATCCCGTTCTCATGGAGATAGGCCGCCAGTTCATTCGAAATTTTACCGTCGTTCATGAACAAAATACGGTACGATGTCGAGAAATAGGCAAAGCCTACGGCCACAGGATTGTATGTTACATCGTTTCCTCGGATATTGAGCAACCATGCCAGTTCATCGAGTGCGCAAATGAGAATGGCATTTGCACCTTTCCCTGCGATGGCGCGCAATACTTCGTTCCATTTTTCTTGGAAACCTTTTCCACTGTATTCTGTCGGATAAACAAATGCTTGGTTGGTCGGTACTTCTGGTCGCTCTTTCCAGATTTTGTCGAACGGTGCGAAATCCGTTTTGAAAAGAAAGCCTTTCGACGAGAAAAATGCTTTCAGACGTTCGCCTTCGGTGTAAGAGCAAGTCGTCCCGTCGATGGCGATTGTGGCTCCGACCGGCAACGAACCGGCCAACCAATCTTGTAAAGAAGGCGTTTCGGGCAGTCCGTCTTTGAAGAGTTGGAGTCCCGAAACTTTTAGTTCGTCGGCTGCCTGCAAGAAGTAGCGGGAGTCGGTCCATACGCCACCGGTCGAGGTTGTGATGACGGCTGTCCCGGCAGAACCTGTAAATCCGGAGATCCATGCTCTTGATTTCCATCGGTCGGCCGGGTATTCGCTTTGGTGGGGATCGGCGCTCGGTATGATAAAAGCATCGACTCCGGCTGCGCTCATGTGTTGTCGCAATGCCGCTATGCGGGAAAGATATTCGTTTGTTTCCATGCTGATATGATTTTCTGTTTATGTGCAAATATATAAAAAGGTGAATGCTGAGGCAAATGAAAACCGTGTTTTCAAATTGGTCTATGCCGTTCTGCCCCCTGTATTCCACAAATATAGCGAAATAATATTGCTTTTGTCTATTCTTTATAAAAAGAAAGCGCTGGAATATATTCGGTTTGTTCGGGATTTATTCTCTTTCGAGTCATGCTTGGTAGTGTAGAAAAACTCTTTTGGAGAGAAAAATATCGGTAAAAGGTTTGTTTATCAGGAAACAATGTTTTAATTTTGCCCCGCAATTTGTAGAAGGAAACATTAAAAGACAAAAAATATGATAGTAGTACCTGTAAAAGAAGGCGAAAACATCGAAAAAGCACTCAAAAAATTCAAAAGAAAATTTGAGAAAACCGGCGTTATCAAAGAATTGAGAAGTCGTCAGGCATTTGAAAAACCCTCTGTTGCAAATCGCAAGAAAATAATGCGCGCCATTTACGTGCAGAAAATGCAGCAAGCAGAGGATTGATAATAAGGTAAATCTTTTTCCGAAGTGGTGCGGTAATTGAAAAATACCAACCAAATTATTGGAAATTTCAAAACTATTCGCTATATTCGTAGCTCGACAATGATAAAGAGCCTGCGAATATGTGGATAGAATCATTTTTAAGATATGTTCGGTATGAGAAGAATTATTCTTCTCATACCGTTCTGTCTTATAGGCGGGACTTATTGCAGTTTCGAGATTATTTGTCTCGGATCGAGGGGTCGGTGTCTCTCGACTCTGTGGAGCGAGACCATGTGCGTAATTGGGCGGCTTTGCTTATCGAAGAAGGTAATTCTTCTCGGACTGTGGCTCGTAAGTTTTCGGCATTGCGTACTTTTTATGCCTATTTGCTGAAACAGGGTGTCGTTGCAAATTCTCCCCTGCAAGATATAACTTTGCCCAAGATACATAAATCGCTACCTTCGTTTGTACGGCCCGATGAGATGGATTTGCTTCTCGATGAAAAGGTGGCCGACGACGATTTTTCTGCTCTGCGCGATAAGCTCATACTCTCTATATTATATATGACGGGAATGCGGCGGGCCGAACTTGTCGGCTTGCTCGATAAGGATGTTGATACGCAGGCAATGCAGATCAAGGTTACCGGCAAAAGAAATAAGCAGCGTATCGTACCTTTCGGAAATGAGCTGAAAGATGAGATCGAGGCATATCGCCGCGTCCGTCGTATTACGGTAGGTGTGGAGGCTCCGAATTTTTTTGTCAAAGACGATGGCGAACCTCTCTATGTGCAGTTTGTTTATCGATTAGTAACCCGTCGGCTGGGAGAGGTAACGACGCTTTCCCGTAAAAGTCCCCATGTTTTGCGGCATACATTTGCTTCGGCTATGCTCAACGGAGGAGCTAGATTGAATAGTGTTAAGGAGTTGTTGGGGCATCAGTCGCTCGCATCAACTCAAGTATATACTCATATAACTTTTGAAGAATTGAAACGCGATTATAAACAGGCCCACCCCAGGGCCATAAAAAAAGGAGGTCATTATGGAAATTAGAATTCAATCCATTCATTTTGATGCAACGGAACAACTTGAGAATTTTATACAGAAAAAAATAGAGAAGCTCAATCGGTATTGCGATGATATTTTGGCTGCCGAAGTAACGCTGAAAGTGCTCAAACCCGAGACATCTCAGAATAAAGAGGCGGGAATAAAGCTCTTAGTGCCTCGTGCTGAGGATATTTTCTCGTCGAAAATTGCCGATACTTTTGAGGAGGCGGTAGATTTGGCATTGGATGCGTTGGTGCGCCAGTTGCAGAAAAATAAAGAAAAAACGCGTGCCAAATAAAAAAAACATCGAAATATTTTTGTGGATTAAAATTTATCTCTAAATTTGCACCCGTTTCTCACCGATAACTCCTCGGGCAATAGAAGCGGGTGCAAATGTTTTTTCCCGTTGATTTTTTAGGGGTGGCGCCAAGTCTCTTTTTCTCTGTTGGGCGCAGTGAGATAAATAAAAAGGGCGAATACCAGAGTGGCCAAATGGGGCAGACTGTAAATCT
>UMHU01000877.1_pt1 | contig 55833 bp, 50 predicted proteins | sample 1965591 | NCBI WGS metagenome assembly UMHU01 (sample SAMEA4836101, study PRJEB28245) | human gut metagenome | biome: gut microbiome; material: fecal sample | place: Denmark | collected 2008
TCTAGGATGCGGGAGCCTCTGCCCCCATCAACTTTACGCCGTCTCCCCCATGCGGCTGCTTGCGCAGCGTCGACCAGTTCGCTATACTAAACAGCCGCTTCGCAAGAAGCGCTTTTGCCAACGTGGCTCAGCTGGTAGAGCAACGCACTCGTAATGCGTAGGTCAGCGGTTCGAATCCGCTCGTTGGCTCCAGAATTCGAAAGCGCCCCGCCCCGCCGCGGGGCGCTTTGCATATCGCGCGAGAATCGAGCCTCCATGGAACACATCGAAACCCCCACACCTCTCGCCTTCACCGAGCCCACTGCCATCGAGGTGCGCGGGGCGCGGGTACACAACTTGAAGAACCTCAGCCTGGACGTGCCGCTGCGGCAGCTCGTGGGCATTGCGGGCGTCTCCGGCTCGGGCAAAAGCTCGCTTGCGCTGGGCGTTCTGTACGCCGAGGGCAGCCGCCGCTACCTGGAGGCGCTTTCCACCTACACCCGCCGGCGCATTTCCCAGGCCGGACGCGCTACCGTGGACGAGGTGCTGCACGTGCCGGCCGCCCTCGCCCTGCGCCAGCGGCCCGGCATTCCCGGCGTGCATTCCACCTTCGGCACCTCCACGGAGCTTTTGAACTACCTGCGCCTCATGTTCTCGCGCCTCGGCTGCCACGCGTGCCCCAACGGGCACGTGAACGCGCCGACCCTGAACGTGGCGGCCGATCTGCCCATCACCTGCTCCACCTGCGGCGTGGAATTCTACGGCCCCTCCGCCGAGGATCTCGCCTTCAACAGCGGCGGCGCCTGCCCCACCTGCGGCGGCACCGGCGTTGTGCGCGACATCGACGAGTCCACGCTCATCGCCGATCCCAACCTTACCCTGGAAGAGGGCGCCGTGGCCCCCTGGCGCAACCTCATGTGGTCGCTCATGCCCCAGGTGGCCCGCGAGATGGGCGTGCGCACCGACGTGCCCTACAAGGATCTGACCAATGCCGAGAAGGACATCGTACTGCACGGCCCCATGGAAAAGCGCCACATCCTGTATGTCCCCAAGAACAAAGACCATGCCACCGAGCTGGACTTCACCTACTACAGCGCCGTGAACACCGTGAGAAACGCGCTGGCAAAGGCGAAGGACGAGAAGGGCATGGCGCGCGTGGCGAAGTTCCTGTGCGAGTCGGTGTGCCCCGACTGCCACGGCACGCGGCTGTCCGCAAAGGCGCGCACGTCCACCATCGACGGGCGCAACCTCGCCCAGGTAACGGCCTTGTCGCTGGACGAGCTGCGCGACTGGATGCCCACGGTGGCCCCGTGGCTGCCCGCGGAGATGCGCCCGATGTGCGACTCCATCACGAGCGAGACGAACGAGCCCATACAAAGGCTGGAGCAGCTGGGGCTGGGATACCTCACCCTCGACCGCGCCAGCGAGACGCTTTCGAACGGCGAACGCCAGCGCGTGGCTCTCACGCGCGCCGTGCGCAGCCGCACCACCGGCGTCCTTTACGTGCTGGACGAGCCCTCTATCGGGCTGCACCCGGCGAACATCGAGGGGCTGCTCGGGGTCATGGACGACCTTCTGGCCGACGGCAACTCCGTGGTGATGGTGGATCACGACGTGGCCGTGTTGCGCCACGCGAATCACCTCATCGAGATCGGCCCCGGTTCGGGCGCCGACGGCGGCCGCGTCATCGCCCAGGGGTCGGTGGCCAACGTGGAAGCGAACCCAGCCAGCCGCATCGGGCCGTTTTTGGCGGGAACGGCGAAGGTGCGGGTGCGCACGCCCGTCGCGCCCGAGCATCTTTTCGACGAAGGGGCCATCGCATTGGAGACCGACGCCATCCACACCGTGCATCCGTTGGAAGCGCGCATTCCGAAAGGGCGTCTGACCTGCGTGACCGGCGTATCCGGCTCGGGCAAGACGACTCTCGTGCTGGAAAGCCTCGTCGCCGGGCTGAAGGCGTCACTGGCCGGCACGACACTGCCAGGGCATGTGCTGTCCGTGGACGCGCCGGGCATCGCGCGGGTCGACCTGGTGGATGCCACGCCCATCGGCGTGAACGTGCGCTCCACCGTGGGCACCTACTCCGGCGTGCTGGACGATTTGCGCCGCGCCTTCGCCGCCCTGCCGGACGCCAAGGAGCAGGGGCTGAAAGCCGGGGCGTTCTCCTACAACACCGGATCTTTGCGCTGCCCCACCTGCGACGGCACGGGGCAGATCTCCCTGGACGTGCAGTTCCTCCCCGACGTGGACATCCCCTGCCCCGACTGCCGCGGCAGCCGCTACGGGCGGGAGGCCTACGCCATCCAAATGGCCATCGAAGGCGACGTCGAACTGTCCGCCAACGCCGAAATGGAGCGCAACGCGGCCCATGAAACAGAGACAGCTTCGGACATGACTCTTCGTAGGGACGGATCTTGGTCCGCCCTCCCAACTGCGAGTCACCGTGCTTCCGGGCAAGGGGCGACCGAGGTCGCCCCCTACGGAGGCTCAGCAGCGGAGCACAACCATGCCGACGATTTCGAAAGCGTGCACACGCTATCGCTTCCCGAGGTGCTCACGCTGACCGTTGACCAGGCGCTTGTCGCCCTTGCCAACCTGAAGAAAGTGCGCGACAAGCTGCAGATCCTGCATGATTTGGGCTTGGGCTACCTCACCTTAGGCGAGGCCACACCGGCACTTTCCGGCGGCGAGGCCCAGCGACTGAAACTCGCCAGCGAGATGCGCCGCAGCCAGGACGACACCCTCTTCATCTTCGACGAGCCCACCATCGGGCTGCACCCGCTGGACGTGAAAACCCTCATCGGCGTGCTGCAGAACCTCATCGAGCACGGCGCCACCGTCGTGGTCATCGAGCACGACCTGGACATGATCGCCAACGCCGACTACGTCATCGACATGGGGCCGGGCGGCGGCGAGACTGGCGGTCGCATCGTGGCCGAGGGCACCCCGGCCCAAGTAGCCGCCAACCCGGAAAGCCTCACCGGCCGCTATCTAGCGAAAGAATTGGAGGAATGACGGCGAAACACCGACATAACCACCGGTATACGCAGAACAATATGAACGAGCAGGGCGGCTAGTAGTACTTTGGCGGAAAGGGCGTGCACGGGATCCCAAAAATAGTAGCCAGTCGCATAAAGGCCCAAGGAGGGAAGCAGCGCCCCCGACACCATGATCCCCGACACGACGCAGAAAGCGAGTGCAACCAGCAGCACGCCGTTGAGCACGCGCTGCGTCCAACGGCCACGACCGCCTAGACCCTCACCGCTCATCACAACATGAGCAACCATAAGCACAAAGACGCCCACGCCGAGATATTCGTGCAAGGGCATCCCCGTCGTCGCCGGATTTGCGGTCACCAGATAGAAGGCAAGCAACATGATATCGAAAGCGATTCTAGGCACTCGCATCGCGCTCTCCCTTCGACAAGCCGTGTACGGCCAACCAAAGGCCGAGCACCAGCGTCACGGGCATGAGAATCCACAGGTTCAAGGACATATCGGAGGCCTGGTGGTAACGGCCAGTGAGAGTATCCCAGCCGTGGCACTCGACCGACGCGCAACCAGCCTCGGGACAACGCATCTCGCTGTGACCATCGGGTTCGGGAACAGCGTCGTACCCGTGGCACATGACACTTGCGCATCCGGCTACCGGACAAACAGCCTCCGCCGTCAGAGGATGGACACCCGAATCCGGCGCAAGAGCAAACCCCACCCCTGCCACGCCGGCGAAAACGGCGCCAACGATGGCGACAGCCATAAGCCGCTTACGCCGTGTCTTTCTCCGCTTCAAACTGTTCACTTCGCTCGAATTCGCTTTCACCGCTCATCCTTTCCAAGGCGAAAAGAGCCGCAAGCGCGGGCCTGCGGCTCTTCGAAGGGAGGTCTCCACTCTCGGCGATAAAGCCGCTAAGCGGTCTTCTCCGTGAGATGGAGCGGGAGGTACTTCAGACCCAGTAGCAGCAGGAAGCCACCGAGAGCCACCACGCCCAGGGCTACGCCGAACTCCAAGGGGGTCGGCCAGTACACGAGGCCTTGGTAACCGAACAGCGACATGCCGGACTCCCAGTTCGTGATGGTCATCTGGTTGGCCACGTCGGCGAACTCGATGTTGGGAATCTGGAAGCCACCCACCAGAATCTCGCAGCGCTTGCAGAACACGCCGGCGATCACGAGCGCCGAGGCTACAACCACGCCGCCCTTGGTACGCAGACGAGGCACGAACAGGATGACGCAGGCCAGCACCATGCAGGCGATCTGCGTCCAGAAGAACGGCGCCAGAGGCCCGGTCACGAGCATGGCCACCACATCGGCGCCCTCGCCGCCGGGAAAGCCGCTCGTCAGCAGATCGCAGGCGAAGAAGTACAGATCAACGCAAGTGAACACCGCGAGCATCTTCGCAAGGTTCACCATGGAGGAGCGCTCGATGGAAAGCCGCCCGGCCTTCTGCAGGGCGATGACGACGACGAGCACGAGCGCCGTACCGCAATCCAGCGCAGAGGCCACGAACCACGGGCCCATAAGGGCGGTGTGCCAGAACTCGTGGGCCGCCGACAGCGAGAAAATCCAAGCCGTCACCGTGTGCACGCCCACCGCCACCACCAGAGCAATGATGGAGATGACGCGGATGGCGGTGTGCGACATCTTCCCCTCATCCTCGCGCCGGTAGGCCCACAGGTACACGATGGAGAGAATGAGGTAGGTGGAAAGCACGATGATATCCCACATGAGCGGCGATGAAAGGTTGGAATAAACGAACAGCTCCCACAGGCGCAAGGGACCGCCCAAGTCAACCACCACAAAGCCGATGGCCACGCAGGTGCAGCAGATGCTCGTCCAAATGGCCACCCGCGAGATGTCCCCGAAGCCCTTCATGCCGAAGGCGTTGGGGATGGAGCTGATGATAAGGCCGCCAGCGGACAAGCCCACGAAGAACATGAACAGGGTGATGTAGAAGCCCCAGGAATCAAGGTTGCGCATGCCGGTCTGAATCATGCCGCCGGAAAGCTGCACCATCCACAGGGCAACGCCGATAACCGCCACGACCGCGCAAGCGATGATCCCCACGGTCAGTCCGCGATGGGACGCGGCGCTTCCTTTCGCATCGTTCATAGCGTACTCCCTTCCTAGACGAGATAGTAGACAGAGGGCTTGGTGCCGAACTCGGTGTGCAGCTGCGTGTACTCGCGGCTGGCCAGAAGCCTGGACACCTCGGAGTTCGGATCGTCCAGGTCGCCGAAGTGGCGGGCACGACCGATGCAGTCGGCCACACAAGCCGGCTGCTCGCCGCGAGCCACGCGCTGGGTGCAGAAGATGCACTTCTCCACGGTGTGCTTCTCGTGTTTGGCGGCATCGGCGTCGCCCAGGGCGAAGTCGGCGTAGTAGGCCGGTTCCTCCCAGTTGAACGAGCGGACGCCGGTGTAGGGGCAGGCGGCCACGCACATGCGGCAGCCGATGCACTTGTCGTAATCCTGGCGCACAATGCCCGTCTGCTCGTCCTTCCAGGTGGCGCCCACCGGGCACACCTTGGTGCAGGCCGGATTCTCGCAGTGCTGGCAGGCCACGGGCCAATGCTGCATCTCGGGGTTGTCCCAGGTGCCCCCGGCCGTATCCGGGGCATTGCCGCCCTCGGTGAGAACGCGATTCCAGATAATGTTGTTGGGAATGTTGTTGGCCACTTTGCACACGACCGAGCAGGTCTTGCAGCCAGAGCAACGCTTTAGGTCGATGACCATTCCGTATCTCATGGGGTTCCTCCTCCTCTTATTCCTGAGACTCCGCCACCACGCCGTCCCACGGCTCAATTTCCACGAGGCAATCGTGGTAGGCGTAGGTGGGGCAGGTCCAGTCCACAATCTGCTTGCTCGTCAGGTCGTTATTGCAGCCGCTTATGTACTGGGAGCGCTGCCAGCCGCGGTCGATATCCAGACAGCCCGGGCGAATACCGGCGCTGAAGGTGGCCTTGGCCACCGCATGGCCACGGTCGTTGAACAGGCGCACGTAGCTGCCGTCCTCGATGCCGCGCGCCTCGGCATCGACGGAATTGATGCGCACGCAGGGCTCGTTGATCTCCATCTCGCGCAGCAACGGGTTCTGACCGTAGTAAGAATGCACGCGGAAGCGGCGGGTGCCGGCGGTCACGATGAGCGGATACTTCTCCGCCAGAGGATTGACGTCGAAGCCGCCGGCCGTGACGGGCCACGCCTCCATGGGCGGTTCCCAATGGGGCAGCGCGATGCTCGCGGGATCCATGGGCTGGCCATAGTTCTCGATGGGGCCCGGGTTCTCCTGATAGAACTGCAGCTTGCCCGTCATAGTCATGTAGGCCGGCATAGGAACGGCGCCCACGTACATCACGCCGGCTTCCTTCAGCTTGTCGGCATCGATGCCCATAGCAGCTCCCATGGCCGTGTTCACCACGTGCTTCATGCCCTCGTCGAACTCTTCCTGGAACCACTCGTCCAAGCCGAGCCCGCGCCCGATGAGGTTCGCCATGTCGTAGTCGGACTTGGCCTCGAACTTCGGCTCGATGGCCTTATCGGCCCACACGAGACAACCATTCATGCCGATGGGACCGCCTACCTCTTGAATGGTGGCCGCGGGCAGCACGATGTCGGAAATGTCGGCCGTATCACACCACTCGATGTTGGCAGTCACAAGGAAATCGAACTTCTTGTACGCCTCGATGGTCCTGTTACGGTCGGGAGCTGAGTTCACGATGTTCGCACCGAAAGAGATGAGCATCTTGAGCGGTTGTTCTACCGTGACATCGGGAAGCTCCATCACTTGCTCGCCCATGTGCGCGGTCACGCCCGGAAATGTGTATTCTCCCGTGTCGAGCAGGTCGTTGAACATAAAGGTACCCAGCGACTGGACGATGGCGGGATGCTCGGTTTCCGTCTCATCGAAGCCGCTGGAATTAAGCGGGTAACTCATACGGGGCTCAGGCACCATACCGCGCATAATACGCAAAACGCTCACTGCCGCAATGGTATTGAAACCGTGCCCGTAATGGTCGATGCCATAGCCTTGGAAGATGTCGGCCATGCCAGGACGGCAAAGTAGGTCGGCGAAGGTGCGAATGGTTTCCTCGGGAACGGTGGTCACCTCGGACACCATCTCGATGGGATACTCGCTGATGCGGTCGATGAGCAGACTGTAGGCCGTATTGCAGCGCTGGCCGGCGACCTCGATGCCCTTCTTGCGCAGCACGGGGTTCTGCGCCGTGGAGGCGTAGCCCATGGCATTCGTGGCCTCGTCCCACACGGCAAAGTCGTCGGCATCGGCCGCCACGCCCTCTTCTAAGTCGCTCTTGCGCAGGAAGCGGCCGTCGGACTCCTTCACGAGGAACGGGGCGCAGGACTTCTGCTGCATGAAGGCATCATCCGTCTTGCCCTCTTCCTCGATGATCTTCGCCAAACCGAGAGCGAGCGCGGCATCGGTGCCGGGCTGCAGCGACACGAACAAGTCGGCCTTCTGTCCGATGGTGTTCTTGTTGGGGTCGACGACGATGAGCTTGCAATCGTTATTCTCAATCGCGTCGGCGATGTAGTGCCAGGCGTTAGGCCAGGACACGATGGGGTTATGGCCCCACACGACAAAGGTGCTCATTTGGGAGACGAGATCCATGTCGACGCCGCCCTGATAGTAGAAGCCGCCCGCCGTGTACATGGTACCCTGCGTGAGCGCGAAGTCGGTGGTGCGGTTCTGGTGCGAGAACTGGGCCACGTTCTCCAAACGGTTGAGATTGTACATGTTGCGAGGCTCGGTAGTGCCGTAGGTGAAGGAGCACACGCTGCCCGAGCCGAATTCTGCCTGGTACTCCTTGATCTTCGTACAGATGGTGTCGATGGCCTCGTCCCAGCTGATGCGCTCCCACTGACCGGCGCCACGCTCGGTGCCCTCGGCGCGCTTCATGGGGTACTGGATGCGCTTCTCCTGCACGATGAGCGTGGGGATGGAGGCGCCGCGGGCGCACATGCGCTTCTGGTCGATGGGCGCGCCCTCGATCTCCTTGGCGCGCGTGAGCACCACGTTGCCGTCGCGCACCACGGCCTCCAGCGGACAACCCATGCAGGCGTTGCAGTAGGTCGTGCAGATCTTCTCGTCGCTTTGGGCCGAAGCCGTCTTGGGCGTAAGGGCCGCGAACCCCGCAGCCGAAACGCCGCCCGCAACGAGCGCGGCCGCGGCCGTGGTCTTGAGGAACCCTCTTCGCGTTAGAGCTCCCGTCGTGTTCTGAACAGGCTCCAAGATATCCCCTTTCCTTGTCTCGTGTACCCGTCGCGTTATTGACGGGCATCTTCTGGCCTCATTCTGAAATCGCGCGAGGCTTGAGGGGAGAATCTTTAAGTTGTTCGCCGGGAGCTTTTGGTTTACGAAGGAGCTCGCTTAGATATGGAGACGAACCGCCGTCAGTCCTTCCAGAGGACGAAATCTTCTTTGCCGCAGAAAAACCGCAGCAGATAGGGGTCGCCGAGCCCCTTCTTCGCAATGGTGCAGTAGAACCATTTCATGGGAGCCTCTTCAAGAGGAATGCACACCACGTCCGGAGCAACACGGGGAAACTTCAGATCGCGGTAGGCGTAGGTGAGCGTCACCCCGGTTTGCACCATTTCGAGCCGATTGTGCAAACCCGAACGCGTGCACACAATGTTAAGCTTGACACCGCGCTCTTCGGTCGCCTCCACCAGGCGATCATGCACATCGAATCCAGCTCCTTGAGAGGTGAAGGGGCGTCCTTCCAAATCCTCGAGACGTATGAAGCTTTTCTCAGCAAGGGGATCATCAGTACGGACGGCGATGTGGATGCGTCCCCCAATGGCCGTGTCGTAATCAAAGAGGGACTCGTTCACCACTGTGGCGATAAGACTCGCATAATCAAGATCGCCCTCAAGGATTTGTTGGCGCAGCTCCACGCAGTTTGCTTCGGTGAAGCGCATTCCCTTGGTCACGAGCTCGCTTGTCGAGGAGAAGTCGATGACCTGCCTCATCTCACTCGAGGTCATAACGTCGCTTGCCTCCACCGATTGACCGAAACGCACGATCCCTTGGCTCTTTAGCTTGCCGAGGTTCAGCTCGACCTCCATTTGTGCGAACGCACTCACCACTGGACGCGAGGCGCTGAACAGAAGGTCGGCCGCGGCCGTGGGAAAAAGCACGTTGCCCCGATTCTCGAACAGCGGCTCCCTCATTTCCTGAGCCAGCCGCGCCACCGACTTGCGCAACGCTTGACGTGAAATGAACAGAGAATCGGCCGCCTGCGTGAAGCTGCGCATCTCATAGACCCGAGAAAAGTACTTGATCTGCTGAATATCCATAGCCCCTCCTCGTGCCGTGCGGCTCCGATCGGCCATCGCAGCCCGACGAGCCTTCCTCCGCAGCAATCCAATACGATGGAAGGCCCGCATGAGGACGGGCCTTCCATCGATGCCAGCTCGCTAAAGCTTAACATCCCAAACAGTATGCGCGCTACGACTTTTTAAGCACCGTAGGCGAGAGCGCCGTAGGACGGATCGGTCTCGTCGAAGGCGCAGCCGTAGGGAATTTGCAGCTTCTCCGACGTCAGGTGCCAACCGAAATCGTTAGTGACGATACGCTCGACGATGACCCATTCCCCATCGCGATACTCCCATTTGTCGCAATAGCGGGCCACCGTCTGGAGCACGTGCCAAGTGCCGTCCTCGTTGGGACTCATCACCGGTGCGTTCGCGTAGGTCTCGGAACCGGCCTTCGTGCCATTCACGGTAATAGCGATGTTGTACATCTGGTGCGCGTAGTAACCGCCATTAGCCGTAATGCCCTTATCGATCGTGTTCGCGCAATATTCGGCCCACTCCTGGCCCGAGCCCTTGAACACTTCGCCGAATTCCGGGCTCGTGCCGAAATCAACGTAGCTGTCCTCGGCATAGACAGACTTGCCGATGGCGGCATCCTGCCGATCGTCGCCACGAGCGTACATGCACAACTTGTAGCGAATCTCTTCCTTGGCCTCGGCAACCCAGAGCCGATCCTCGAGCTCCTGCATCTTTTTCATCAGTTCATCCATGGAAGTTTGCTCCCCCGTATCGGCCATTGGCGTCGAACAGCCCGCAAGGCCCAAGGCGCTCGCGCCGCACAAAGCACCAGCGGCAACTGCGGCTCCCTTCAGCACCACGGTGCGTCGATCCATTTCGCGGTTATCCTGCCGTTCATTCGTCGAATTCTCCATCATGACACTCCCCTGTCTTTCGCTTGCGTTCCGACAATCCGCCCACTCCTGCCTTAGCCATACCGGCGAGGGCGCCCGACAGCCGGGCCGCCCTCGCCTCATTGGGTCGCGCCGCCGAGCGGGAGGGGAGGACTCGGCAGGCGACATCGAAATAGTTACGCAAGTGGCTCCAGCGTCACCACGTGCTGACCGGCGATGCGTCCCGAGGTGTAGGTCCAGCCGAGCGCCTGGCCGCAGCCGGCGTTCACCTTCCCCTTGAAACCGCCGACCATGTTGCCCACCGCGTACAAGCGCGGGATAACCTCGCCGAACACGTTGAGCACCTGGGTGTTGGTGTTCACGTCAACACCGCCAGCTGTATCGGGCGAAACGGCGATGACGCGACCTGCGAAGAAAGGCGGCTGCATCAGGGGCATTGCGCCCTGGCGACCCAAGGCATCGGCACCGGCGGCCGCACCTTCATTGAAGTCGTCGATAGTCTTCTTAAGCGTGTCCGCATCCAAATCAAGAGCCGCCGCTAACTCTTCCACAGTGTCGGCCTTGACGATATAGCCGCCGGAAAGCTCTTCCTCGAATCCATCGCTGCAGTACATGACAGGGCCGCCGAAATCAGCCGTCGCGTCCGCGAGACCCTGATCCCAGATGTTCCACACATAACCGTTCGGCTGCTTCCAAACATCGCCCACCACGTTCTCGGTGGGACGACCGCTCTCCAGAACGTGGCGCTGGCCGTCAGTAGAAACAAATATACCCGGCATGGAAATGTAGCCTGCGGAATTATCCTCAACCTTGCGCTCCAGACCAGGGGCCACATTGTAGGCGCACCAAGGATTCACCAGCTTGGCACCGAGCGCGCAGGCCATCATAATGCCGTCGCCCTGCTGCCACGGCGAGCCATAGGAGCCCATGACGGGGCGGTCGTTAAACATGCCCGGCATGGCCGGCGACATGAAGCTACGCACCATGTCGGCGTTGCGGGAGAAACCGCCCGTGTTCAGGATGACGCCCAGACGCGCCTTGATGCGCTGCTCCTTGCCGCCATCTGCGACGATAACGCCCTCCACCTCGCCGTCAGCGTTGGTCAGCAAACGCGTGACCTGGGTATCGAACATGAATTCCGCACCTTGCTCCTCAGCCTTTTTGCGCAGCGGCTCGGTGAAACCAGCGCCGATGCCATCGGCGTTCTGGTGCATGCGGGCCACGGCGGGCGTCACATCGGTGTAGTAGTCCACCATGGTACCCTGGGTCGACAGGCGCTCAGTGGAAAGAGCCGCGCCCTGCTCGGCTAGCCAATCGATGGTCTCGCCGGACTTCTCGGCGTACAGACGGCGCAGCTCGGGGTTCTCGAAGCCCTCGGCCACGGCCGTCAAGTACTTGTCGAACTCCTCCACCGAGTCTTCGATACCCGCCTCTTTTTGCAGGGCAGTGACGGCACCTTGAATCATACCGGCGCACAGAGCCGAGTTCGACATCGTGGCGCTGCTCATCACCTCGCACACGACTACTTCCTTGCCGGCAGCCGAAGCCTCGACGGCCGCGGCCAAACCACCGCCGCCGGCGCCCGCAATAACCACGTCCACTTCTTTGTCCCAGGAATCATCGCCCGTGGAGCTCAGCTCCTGAGAAGCGGGCGTCTGGGGCGCGCAGCCAACCATGCCGGCAAAAGCGGCGCCACCGCCCATGAGAGCCGCGCCCTTCAAAAAGCTGCGACGATTGAGTCCTTTGTTCAGGTTCATGATTGTCCCCTTTCCTTACATTAGTTGCCCTTCGGCACGACTCCATAGTGTGCTGGCGCCATGCCGATAGCTAAATGCAAATGCGCGATTCGCTATCACGTTTCATGATGGCTGTTCGTGAAATCCGATATCATCGTCTCGGACATCGTGCTCTTGATTTGCACAACATGCGATAATGCGAAAGGTAAGGGAGGAGGTCCGCTATGAGAACCGAGTACCTGCGGGAGTTCGTCGTTTTCTCTCGCTACTTAAGCTTCACCGAAGCTGCCAAAGAGCTGTTTATCGCCCAGTCAACATTGAGTACCCATATTGCAGCCCTCGAGTGCGACGTGGGCTTTTCGCTCATCGATCGGAAAGCGGGCAACCGGCTCACCGACAAAGGGGCCGTTTTTCTCGACGGAGCCCGAACACTGCTGGATGGACTCGACGAGACGCTGGCACGGTGCCGAGAAATGGGCGATCCTGACGCCACTCTTCGCATCGCTGTTCAATATCCAACTCCGCTTTTTGCGACCAAACTTAAAGAGCGGCTGCCCATGCCCTTTGCTTTCGTCGAGCACGATTACCGAGATCCCATCTTCCAGCCCATCGTCAATGGCGCGGCCGACATCGTGCTCGATTACGACTACACGCCTTTCGCTTCACTCGTAAAGGAGGCGAGAGCTCTCGATCTGGTAACAAAAACGTGTTTGGCCTTCCGCATGAGTATCAGCATGATGGCGTCGAATCCCCTGGCAAGCAAGTCCGCGCTTTCGCGCAATGACCTTCGCGGCGCATCCATCATCATCAACGATGCCCACAATTACGACCGCATCCGCTATCTTTACGAGCGCATGTTAGGCGACAATCTGAATCTGCGCTTCAGCCTTCAGCCCATCAACGGCATGAGCGGCCTGGCCTTCGCCACCTACGGCGATAGCCTCCACATCTGCGGGCTATCGGAAAATCGCCACTGGTTCGCCGACCGCGCCGACGTGGCGCTCTTCGAAGAGCTCGACGGAAAGCCCTTCGGCATGCCCACCTCTCTCACGTATTCAGCTGACGCCAGCGATTGGGTGCGTGAAGGTGCAGCCATCATTCTCGAGTGCATGGAGGCTTGCAGAAAGGAAAACGGACTTGCGAGCTAAGCGCTAACTGAATGCGCTAGACATAAAACTGACAAGTTACTCAGACAGGCGGCGCGTAACTCTTTTGAAAATGTTGCAATAAACTCCCAGTTTCTTGCAACATTTCGGATTATAGGAGGAAGACTGGCGCCTTTTATCACGACATCGAAACGCCCCGCGCCCTGCGACGATAGGCATAAATTGCCTGTTTTCGTTGCAATCACTTGAAACGAAAACTGTTTTCGTTGCATAATGTTTGCAACGATGAGACGTAAAGGCGGCCACTATGCGCGAAACAGCCACTCTTGAGTTTAAACAACAGCTGTCGAAAAGTTACCTGAAGACCGTCAGCGCCTATGCCAACTACGGCACGGGGAAGATCATTTTCGGCATCGCAGACGACGGCACGCCCGTCGGACTGGCCGATCCGCAAGACACCTGCCTTCGCATCGAACATGCGATTAACGACTCGATCGATCCAGTGCCTCGTTTCGAGCTGTCCATCGAAGGGGACACAAGAACAGTCACACTGACGGTGCATGAAGGCCCCGACAAACCCTATCTTTCCTCTGGACGCGCCTATCGTAGAACCGACACTTCAACCGTCGAAGTGAGCCGCCTTGAGTACGGCAGGCTCGTTTTGACGGGTGAACATGTCAGCTTCGACGCCCTTGTCGCAAAAGAGCAGAACCTTGCATTTGGCCACCTCGAAAAGGAGCTCGCATCGAAACTGGGGCTCAAACCACTCGATCAAAATTCCCTTATTTCGCTTGAGCTTATGGCTCCTTCCGGTGAATACTGCAATGCGGCCGCCCTTCTCGCCGATAGTAATCATTTCCCCGGCATAGACATTGCGCGCTTCGGCGGGAGCATCAACATCATTCACTCCCGGCATACCTTCGAGCGCACGTCAGTCCTTGAGCAGATGCAACGCACACTAGAGGTGTTCGACACCTATTACGCCTACGAAGAAATTGTCGGGTTCGAGCGCATAACGAAGACACTCGTGCCGCGTGAGGCTTTCCGAGAGGCTATCGCCAACGCGCTCGTCCACCGCTGTTGGGACGTTCGCGCCAACATAAAAGTGGGCATGTTTGCCGATCACATTGAAATAACCTCGCCAGGAGGACTGCCTGCCGGAATCACAGAGGAGCTCTACCTCGCAGGAGGCCCTTCAGTGGCTCGCAACCCAATCCTTGCGAACGTTTTCTTTCGACTGGGACATATAGAACGGTTCGGTACGGGCATCCCGCGCATCCTGGACGAATACGCCCATGAAACAGTATCGCCCTCTTTCGCTCTGCGCGATAGCTCGATTACGGTGATGCTTCCCGTGACAGTGCTTGAGAACGTAACACTCGACGAGGAAGCCATACTTGCCGTGCTCGCCAAGGGCTCTGCTCTCACACGATCCCAGATAAGCGAAAAGACGCAGCTATCGAAAAGCAAGGCTATCAGAACTCTGAATGCATTGGTTGAGAAAGGACTCGTAACCAAGGTCGGCGAAGGCCGCTCCGTCCGCTACGAGAGAAACTAGCGGGAGAAAGCCCTTCGATATTTCTCTGTAACACCAAACCGCATCCTCCTCGCAACGAGCAGCTCAACGGTCACAATCCCATTGCAGCCGTCTCGCACGCCGATGGCATAATCGTGGGGCGCGGCCGTGGCGGCCGCGTTATGATTCGCTCGTTATGGAATCTTCGCAGCGAGACATATCGGATGAGAGGGACGCGCGTCGGCCCGATGGGCGCGACGAGCTCGACAAGTCAAACAGCCCGGCCACCCGCCCTAAGCGAAATCGACGCGATAAGCGCGACAACGGCATCGATATGCTCAACGGCCCCTTGCCGGGCAAGATTCTGCGGTTCGCCATTCCCCTGGCGCTGAGCAGCATCCTCCAGCAGTTGCTGAACTCGGCGGATGCCTCCATTGCCGGACAGTTCGTCAGCAGCTTCTCGCTCGCGGGCATCGGCGGCGTGAACCCGGTGACGGCTATGTTCGTGAACCTGTTCGTGGGGCTCTCCATCGGCGCCAACGTGGTGGTGGCCATGCATGTGGGTGCCGGCGAGTTCCACAGCATCAAGAAGAGCGTCCACACGGCCATGGCGCTCTCACTCATCGCCGGTGTGGTCCTGGGCGGGGCGGGGCTCGCCTTGGCCCCCTGGGTGCTAGATGCCATCGGCATGCCCGAAGACTCCCTCGCCGACGCGCTCACCTATGTGCGGCTTTACTTCTGCGCCATTCCGTTCCTCACCATCTACAACTTCGGGTCGGCGCTTCTGCGGGCCCACGGCGATGCGAAACGACCGCTGTACGCCCTCGCTGCCGCCGTTGTGGTGAACTTCGTGCTCGACCTCGCCTTCGTGCGCCTGTTCGGTTGGGGCACAGCGGGCATCGGCGTTGCCACCGTCATCGCCGCCGCCCTGAGCGCCGTCATCGTGGTGGCGTTCCTTATGCGCGAGGAAGGCCCCTTCCGCCTGCACCTGCGCGAGCTGCGCATCTCCGGCCCCGAGCTGGCCGGCATTCTGCGCATCGGCGTTCCCGCCGGCATCCAGGGTGCCGTGTTCTCGCTTTCCAACACCGTTGTGCAGGCGACTATCAACGGCTTCGGCTCGGCGGCCATCGCGGGGTCGGCGGCCACGCTGAACTTCGAGTACTACACCTACTTCTTTGTGAACGCCTTCGGCCAGACCGCCGTCACCTTTACCGGCCAGAACTTCGCCGCGAAGAACGCCGACCGCTGCCGGGCCATCTTCCGCTGGTGCGTACTGTTCGGGTTCACCTCGTCGCTCATTTTGGGCGTGACGTTCACGGCGTTGGGCACCCGGGCGCTAGGGCTGTTCACCACAGACGCGGCCGCCCTCGGCTTCGGTCTCGTGCGACTGTGGTTCGTGGAGCTGCCTGACTGCCTGACCACCTTCTACGAAGTGCCCGCCGGCGCCATGCGGGGCATGGGCTGGTCCACCCTGCCGGCGGTCATCACCATCCTCGGTTCCTGCGTGCTGCGCGTGGCGCTCGTGACCTGGGTGTTCCCGCTTTCGGGCACCTGGGACACCCTTATGGTGATTTATCCGGTCACCTGGTCGTTCATGATCGTGGCCATGCTCGTCTCCTATTTCATCGTGCGCCGCCGCTGCTACCGGTCTATTGAGCCTGCGGCTGCGTAGGACGGCGTGCCCCATTGGATCCGTAGCGGCGTGGGACGGTCGCGCCCCATCGAACCCGCAGCGGCGTAGGTCGGCATAGGTCGACGGTTTCCCGTATAATGGGCTCAACGCCGAACCCTCAGCCCCAACGTCCCGCGTCCCAAGTCGCGGCGCCCCATGCTCCGAAAGGCGGTGAACCTCGTGACCCTTGCCCATTACGTGCTCATGAACAAAAACACGCCCGTGTTGTCGTTCGACTACGACCTGGGTGACCACAAGGCCGTGCGCATCCGCGAGGTGTTCGCCCCCGAGGCGGCGCCGTTCGGGTTCGTCGATCGCCGGGGCGACATTTCCAAGGCCGAGTTGAACTACTGGTGGCGCCACCGCGCCATCCCTGCTTCCCGTGCGCATGTCAAACGTCTTCTGGAGAACCTGCAGCTGGAAAGCACGCTGGTGCTCGCCGAGAAGAGCTTCGGGCTGTCGCTTTCCGACCGCTACTGGCTGAACGACGAGGACGATCCCGCCTCGTGGGACGCCGTCAACTTCTTCGACAACGACTTCTCTGATGACCTGGGATTTCTCACCTTGGGCCAGGACTTAGCGGGGTCTTCCCCCGATGCGCCGGACTACCGCACGGTAAGCCTGTCCTCCCCCAACAGCACCTTGGGAGGCGACCTTCTGAAGAAGTGGAAGATCGTAAACGGCGAGCGCGTGCTGCTGAAGTCAGGAGTGGGCTTCGTGAATCAGGAGCCCTACAACGAGGTGGCCGCTACGGCGTTGCACCGTCGGTTGATGGAACCCGGCGAGTTCACTCCCTATACGCTGTTCGAGGACGGACGCCGGGTGTACTCTGCCTGCCCGAACCTGCTGGGGCCCGACGAGGAACTGGTGGCCGCCTGGGACGTCATCCGCAACGTGAAACAGCCGAACAACTTGTCCGATCTGCGCTTCTACGTGAAGCACCTGGAGGATCTGGGGCTTGACGCCGACGCCACCATGACCTCGCTGGCCAAGATGTTCGCCGGCGACTTCGTGCTGGCCAACCGCGACCGTCACTACCGCAACTTCGGCATCATCCGCAACGTGGAGACGCTTGAGGTGACGGGCATCGCGCCGGTGTTCGACTCCGGATCGTGCTTGTGGTCCGACGCGGAGTTCCTGGAAGTGCCCGGCGATTTCCTGTATATGGCCAAGCCCTTCAAAATGAACGGCATGAAGCCGGTCGACCAGCTGCGCCTGTTCGACGGCTATTTCGACTGGTTCGACCCGGTCATGCTGGACGGCTACCCCGAGGAAGTGGGCGCGATCCTCTCCCAGAATCCCAATATTCCCGAGCGACGCGTGGCCACTATCGTCGACGCTGTCCGCAGCAAGGTGGATCTGCTCACTCGCATCGCGCGATAGCGTCTCTTCCCTACCGCGTCGCCTTCAGACGGCTGAGCACCTTGCGAGCCTCATTCAGGTTCGCCTCGATATCGGCGCCCACCACGTCCAAGTTTTCGGCGGCGGCGAAGCGCGTCTCGGGAATGCCGAACATGCTGGCGATGCCGCAGAGGTACTCGTAGCCGTAGTTCATGGCGCTCACCTGACCGCCGCCCGTGGTGATGTAGGTGAGGTGCTTGGCGCGGCACAACCCCTCGCAGCGTCCCTCCTCCGTGTAGTGGAAGGTCATGCCCATAACGGCCGCGTGCTCGATGTATATCTTCAGCGCTGCCGGGAACGACAGATCCCAGTAGGGAGCGCCGATGACGATCTCATCCGCCTCGGCGAAGTCCTTGCCAATGTCGAACATGGGGTCGTCGAACAGGCCCTTGGCCTCCAACTGGGCGCGATAGGCCGCCGAGTCGCCGTAGTAGGGCTCGAGGCGCATCTCGGACAGGTTCACTTCCTTCACGTCCTCGATACCTTCCAGATACTCGCGGCACAGCGTAAGCGTGCGCGACTCGTCTCCGCGCAGGCAGGCATTCACGAACAGCACGGTCATGGCGTTCCTCCTTTTCCCATTGAACGACGCCATTGTACCGCGAGCCGCCACTCACCTCGCGCCACCTTCAGCCACGAATCGACATCCGCAGCGTCAGACACCCTCATTCGGATGCCTCAGGAGACGTTCGCAGGGCATCCGCGCAAAAACAATCGGCAAATCTGGCAAGTTTTCGGCGGTTTTCGACATCAGGGGACGCAGCAAGGGATACGCATTATGGCCTGCACTACGTTTTCCCAGGTCGGAAACATACCTGGAGGAAGACCTCGCAGCTACTTGAACCTCCGGGGTGCGAAATACGTCGAACAACGCCGAAAACTTGCCAGATTGGCACCCTGCGACTCGCGCGCACTACAGGCAAAGTCGAATCAACCCTCGGGAAGCGCCCCTGCTTCGTAACGAGGCAGGGGCGCTTTGCTTACAGGAGACGCGCCAGGTGCCGACGATGGGCATGGCGCACGATAATCGCAGGTGAGCTTACTGTGTCCTGCTCATTATCTACCATGCCCCAAGGAGGCGTTCTCATGAAGATAGCCATCAAGCGCGTGTACGAACCTTACGAAGAAAGCGACGGGTACCGGGTGCTCGTCGACCGGCTGTGGCCCCGCGGCCTCACCAAGGCCCGGGTGCACTACGATGAATGGGCGAAGTTCCTTGCGCCCTCAACCGAATTGCGGAAGGCCTTCGGCCACGACCCATCCCATTGGGCCACTTTCCAAGAAAAGTATGTGGCGGAGCTGGACGCGAACCCCGAGGCGCTAAAGTTCGCGAAGAAGCTGTCCAGCCCCGAAATGGCCAAATACCCGCGTGTCACCCTGATATACGCCGCCCGCGACGAAAAAGAGAACGAGGCCGTCGTCCTTCAGAAGTGGCTCCCCGCGCACGAATAAGAAAAAGCGAAAGCGATTTTCGGACACTCCCAGGCAATATCAGCGACATTTTTAGCTCAGAATTTTGAGTTGTTAGACTTTGCAGCAGAAAAGAGCGTCGCAAAAATCGCAAATCGCAGCCATGGCGCTACGCCTATGCAGGGAAAACCTCTTCGAAGCCCCAACCTCCGCAGAAATACGTGAAGCAAAACTCTAACAACTCAAATTTTTCGCCCGAAAGTAGGATGCAGATCGACCGGGCAGCCGATTGACCGGACAGCAGATCGACCGGGCAGCCGATTGACCGCCCTGATCTTCCCTATCCTCTCCTCTGCTCCCGAATGGGCAGGTTGGTCACTTCCGCTTCCAGGGGCAGCGGCACGTCGTCGGCTTCGGCCTCGGCGGCGAGGCCTCCATCCCAGGCGTCGAAATCGGCCTTGCCCGGCAGGATGATGTTCAGCACGATGCCCACCACCGAGCCCACGGCCAGGCCCGACAGCGCCACGGTCACGCCGCCCACTTCGAAGGTGACAGCGCCGGCCGCGCTGTAGGCGATGCCGAGCGACAACACCAAGATGAGCGCCGTGATCAGCACGTTGCGGCTCAACATGAAGTCCACATGGTTCTCCACGAGGTTGCGGATGCCCACCGCCGAGATCATGCCGTACAGCACCAGCGACACGCCGCCGATGACGCAGGCCGGCATGCAGGAGATAACCGCCGCAAACTTCGGGCAAAACGACAGCAGGATAGCGAACCCGGCGGCAATGCGCACAACGCGCGGATCGAAAACGCGGGTGAGGGCGAGCACGCCGGTGTTCTCGCCGTAGGTGGTGTTGGCCGGCGCGCCGAACAGCGACGCCACGATGGTGGCCAGACCGTCGCCGAGCAGCGTGCGATGCAATCCCGGCTCGGCGATGAAGTTGCGGTTGCACGTGGAGCTGATGGCCGACATGTCGCCAATGTGCTCGATGATGGTGGCGAAGGCCAAAGGCATGATGGTGATGATGGCCGTGATGGCAAGCCCTGCGTCGAAGTTGGGGCCGAACAGCGCGAACACCGTGTTGTCCCACAGCACCGGCAGACCGACCCAAGGCGCCTCGACCACCGGCGTAAAATCGACGATGCCCCCGATGGCCGCGGTCAGATAGGAGCCAACGACGCCGAGCAGGATGGGAATGATGCGGATCATGCCGCGTCCCCAGATGTTGCTGATGACGATAATGATAATGGCCACGAGCGCGATAGGCCAGTTCGTCTCGCAGTTGGCAATGGCCGAGCTTGCCAGAATAAGCCCGATGCAGATGACGATGGGGCCCGTGACCACCGGCGGAAAGAACCGCATGATGCGCTGGGGCCCGAACGCCTTGAACAGTGCCGATACCACCAAGTACAGAAGACCCGCGCAAGCCACACCCAAGCAGGCATAGGGCAGAAGATGTGCCTCGCCGTTGGGCGCTATGGCCGCGTACCCCGCAATGAACGCGAACGACGACCCGAGGAACGCCGGCACTTTCCCCTTCGCGAGGAAATGGAACAGCAGCGTGCCCAGACCGGCGAACAGCAGCGTGGCCGAAACCGAGAGCCCCGTGAGCGTAGGCACCAGAATGGTTGCGCCGAACATGGCGAACATGTGCTGGATGCCGAAGACGGTCATCTTCGGAGCACCTAACGTGCGGGCATCGTAGACGGCATCGGATGCGTCGGGGGCGCCCATGGTGGGCACGGTTTTGGAATCGCTCACGGAAACCTCGAATCTTCGCGGGAATCGGTCGCCGCCCATTATGGCACGGCTTCCGTTGCCGCCGGGTTTCGCGCCCGCAAAGGGGCCGAGCGCCCCGCAAACCGCCCGGCGCTCTCATGTTAAGAGCCCCCTCTTTCGCTGAAATGGGCAAAACCGGGCACTTCTCGTAATTTCTCGCGGGTCTTCTCGTCGCTTCCCGAGCGTCTCCCCAGGTGACATCTGCGCATTTCTCGGCTTTTCGCTCGAAAGACTACGAGAAGTGCCCTATTTTGCCCAAAGGGCCGCCCCGAGATAGGAGGGGCGGCCCAAATCGTCAGCTCCGGAAACGAAGGTTAAGGCAGACGTTTCGGAGGAAGTGAAATGGCGACCATCGCACGCTGGCCGCATCGATCCGACCAGCCGCGACGAGCGCAAAAGCGATTAGTCGAACTGGCGCAGGGCGCGGCCGAGGCGCGCAAGACCCTCGCGCAGCACCGGCTCCGGCGCGCAGTAGCCCAGACGCGCGCCGCCGGGCAGCTCGAAGCGGTTGCCGGGCACGAGCAGCACGCCTTCCTCCTTCAGCAGCTTTATGCAGAACTCCTCGTCGTCCACGGGAATATCCCACTGGATGTAGGCCACTGACACGCCCTTGGGCGCCTGCCAGGTCACACGCGGCTCGCTGTCGATCCACTCCTGGGCTATGCGCAAGTTGCGGAACACGATCTCGCGGTTGCGCTCGAGCACGGCCTCGCGGTTGCGCAGGATGTAGGTGGCCAACGCATCGTTGAACTCGCCGCAGCAGATCATCGTGTAGTCGCGATACACGCGGAACTTGTCAGCCAGCTCGCGGTTCGACACCGTCCAGCCGATGCGCGCACCGGGCACCGAGTAGGTCTTCGAAATGGAGTTGGTCACGACAGCCTTGTCGTACAGATCGGCCATGGACCAGAAGTTCTCCGTGTTCTCCAGCGGCAGGTACACCTCGTCGGAAAGCACGTAAGCGCCCACTGACTGGGCGATTTCCACGATCTGCTCCAGCATCTCGCGGTCGAGCACCGCGCCGAGCGGGTTCGAGGCGTTGTTGATGCAGATGAGCTTCGTATCGGGGCGCACCAGCTCCTTCAGCTCGTCGATGGAGGGATTCCAACCGTTCTCCTCGCGCAGGTGCCAGTACTCCACCTCGGCGCCCAGGGTGCGGGGAATCTCGTAGAGCGGCTGATAGGTGGGGTACTCCGCAATCACGTGGTCGCCCGGCTCCACCAGCTGCATGAGCGCCATCAGGTTCGCGCCCGTGGTGCCGTTGGTCTGCAGGATGCAGTCCGGATCGATCTGGGTGCGGTAGAGCTTGGCCACCTCGGCCTTGAACTCCGGCGAACCCTCGATCCAGCCGTAGTTCATCTTCTCCTGGTTCAGGCGATCGTAGAAGGTGGCACCCGCCTGACCGTCCAGCTGCAGGATCTCCCCCATCGTCATAGAGGCGATCGTGGACTGCGCGATATCGTAGGTCGCGCTCTTCTCCCACACGTTCAGCCAGTCTTCAACACCGATAGTCTTGATGTCCATGGAACTTGCTCCTTTTATCGACTAGATCGAGATGACGCCCATGGCGAGCAGCACGAGAGACAGCACGCCGAGGGCGGACACGACGCCCATGCACACCTTCTCGCCCATGGTGATGGCGTTGCCGTAGTCCTTGCGCGCCTTCACGTAGATGAAGAAGCCGGGAATGTAGCCCACGCAGGTCAGCAACAGGAAGGACCAGCCGTTGAACAGCACGCCGATCACCTGGAAGGCCACGGCCACGAAACCGATGGCGGCCTGCACCATGTTCTTGTTCTGCACGCCCCACTTGGCCTGGTAGGCGGCCGCGAAGGCCCAGGTGATGACGATGGCCACGGTGCACATGGAGAACGCGAAGTCGTAGGCATCGGCCGAGAACAGAAGCACGATCAGGAAGGCCTGGGTGCACGCGCCCACGATGAGCAGACTCATGGAAGGAGCGTTATGGCTGTTCAGCTTGCCCCACGAGGCCGGCAGCAGCTTGTAGTCGGCCATCTCGGAGGTCGTCTCGGCGGGCAAAATGGTGAACGACAGCCAGGAGCCCAGGATGGAGATAATGATGGCGATGGAGATGAACGGGCCGCCCCAGCCGGGAGCCATGGAGGAGAACACGTAGACGAGCGCGGGGTAATCGAGCGCGGCCACCTCGGTGGAGGACATGTAGCCGTAGGGCAGCACGGAAGCGCCCACGTAGATGAGCATCAAGCAGATGAAGCCGATGAGCGTGGCCTTGCCCACGTCGGTCTTGCGAGCGGCACGGGAGGACACGACCGAGGCGCCCTCGATGCCCACGAAGCACCACATCATGATGATCATGCAGTTGAAGATCTGGGTGCCGACGCCCCCGAGCGGCGCCGCGTCGGGGCCGTACTGCCCGGCGGCCACGGCGTTGTCGTACACGTTGCCCCAGAAGTCGGCCGTGAAGACGCCGGCGTTGAACAGGAAGATGCCGAAGATGAGGGTGACGGCGATGGCGGCCACCTTGCACACCATCACGATGGCGTTCAGGAAGGCAGCGCTCTCGACGCCGCGAATGACCAGATAGGTGAGCGCCCACATCACGATGGAAGCAATGATGATGCAGGGAATGGTATTGCCCGGCAGAAACGCGGGGTAGAAGTACCCGATGGTGGACATCATCATCGTGGCGAAGGCCACGTTGCCGAGCCACGCCGACAGCCAGTAGCCCCAGCCGGAGATGAAGCCGGCGAGCGGGCCCCAACCGGCATCCGCGTAGGAGAAGATGCCGTGCAGATCGCTGCGCTTCTCGGTTAGGTTGTTCAACGAGAAAGCCAGCGCCAAGAAGCCGACGCCCACGATGAGCCATGCGATCAGCACCGCTCCCGGGGAGGCGACGCCGGCCAGCTGGCCGGTGATGGCGAACACACCCGAGCCGATGCACGAGCTGATCACCATACCGATGAGCCCGATGAGCCCAATGCCTTTCTTTTTCTCTTCCATACTTCAATCCCTTCTCTTGCCGGTTTTGTACCCACGAGCGCCCTGTGCGCTCGGTGTCCCCAAATAAGGGCCGCCCCATGGCGACGCGGCCCTGCGCTTGAGACGGCTCTCTCCCTTAACGAGCCGCCTGGCGAAAACGAACGCCCTGTCGTCCCACGGTGGCGGCACCCGTACCGTGCGAATGACCTATGAGCGATCGAGCTTATCGCCCGCGCGAACCACTATGAAAGAGGTCAACTAAACAGAAAAGCGGTAAAATGGGTGTATCAGAGGTAAGCAACGGGGCGTAATCGGAGCGCCAAGACCGATACACCTTCGATAAATGCCTGATGAGAGCCGAGGAGACGCCCGTGGAATTCGCCACCTACTACTTCACGCTTCTGGTTATGCTCGCCTCGGTTCTGGCCGCCGCCACGTGCTTCTCGGCTTATTTGGTGTCGCGGTCGCGCGCGATGATCCTCGCGTTCGGGGGCTTTCTCTGCTACTTCATCGACGTCGCCTTCATGCTGCAGGACAGCATCGCCGCCGTCGTGCTCGGCACCAGCGCAGGGGCCGACGCGGGCTACCTGCTCATGCGCTCGGTGGCCACCATTCTCATCGGCGACGCTTGTCTGACCTTCTTCTGGCTGCTCGTCTGCGACTTCGTGGGCGAGCGGCGCCGCAGCCTTATGGCGGTGCCCCCCATCGCGTTCCTCCTTCTGAGCCTGGGGCTGCTCATGGGCGCCGACACGCCGGAGGGACGCTTCTGGTTCTACTCGCTGCGCATGATCTACGTGTTCTGGATGCTCGGCTTCGGCCTGTTCCGCTATCTGACCTGCCGCGACGAGACGGAGCGAACGCGCATGGCCCGAGGCCGCATGGCCTTCGTCGTGGTGGCCGTCCTGGCGGCTCTTGTCGTGGCCGAGGACGCGCTGCTGTTCCTCGTGCTGCGCACCGACGGGTTCATGCTGGGACCCATCCTCATCTCCTCCGAGCGCAACTACGCGGAGAACCTGCTTTTCCTCGCCGGCGCCCTTCTGGCCATCGGCTACGCCGTTCGCTCGCTGGCCCTGCGCTTCGAGAAGCCGCCGGCCGACGAAAGCGACGAGCGCGCCGCGCGCATCGGCGACAACCTGTTCATTTACGCACGGCGCCACGGCCTGACCGACCGCGAGAGCGAAGTGCTGCGCCTCATTTTGCAGGGGAAGGACAATCAGAACATCGCCTCGACGCTCACCATTGCGCCGAGCACCGTGAAGGTGTACGTGCACCGCCTTCTGCAGAAAACAGGGTGCGATAATCGCCAGGGCCTCATCCAAGATTTCTGGCGGAGCGTCTAGCTGCCTAGTCGCCAAAAGGAGGCCGGCACGGCGCGAGACGCTCCCTACGGAATCAGGTCGTAGGGCATCTCCCGCTTCACCAAATAGAAGATAAGCAGGATGATCACCATCCACGGCACCCACAGATAAGCCAGCACGAGAGTGGCCGAGCGGGCCGCATAGAACACCACACGATAGCCCGTCGTGCGGGGATGGGTCTCGAAGGTCATGCGCACGAACGAGCCGCCCGGGGTAGATCCGTCGTGGAACCAGGGGATGACCACTTCCACCACGACAAGCGTGATAAGCGCCAAGCCGTTGATGATAAGGGCGGCCGTCTGATTCGCCGTCATATCCGGAAACGTCGGCGGGGTTAGACCGGCCACCTCAAAGCCCACGGCCACCGCGCCGTAGGGCACGACCGCCACCAGCCACACGATGACGAGGTCGATCCACAGGGCCACGCAGCGGCGCACGAAGCCGGGATGCTCCGTCGGCTCTGCATCGGCCAACTGCCCCGGAGGTACCACGCGGCCGAGCAGCCATGCGCACACCCAGCCGAGGGCGGCACCCAGGGTGTTGGTGATCACGTCGTCCACATCGCAGCAGCGGTAGGCGTAGGGGTAGATGCCGAACAAGCCCGTGAGCTGGGACACCTCGATGAGCAAGGACGCGGCCAGGCCCAGCAGCACCGACGGGAGGAAGCGCAGGCGCAAAAGCCGCCCGGCGATAAAGCCCAGCGGCATGAAGAACACCACGTTGAAGGCCAACTGAAACACGGCCTTCAGGCCGTCCTTCGCGATATCGTTCATGAAGTTCATTGGGTTGAAGTTGGGGGCGACGCCGTAGGTGATGCCGGGGCCCGCATCGCCCTGGGGCAACGGGTACAGCGTGAAGCAGCCAAGGCCGCAGACGTAGAGCACGGTGAGGTAGGCCCCCACGAAGGTGCCGAAGCGCAGCCGCCCGTCGCGATGGTAGAGGTAGGCCAGAATCGGCAGCGTGAGCATGAACGAGAGCACCGGCCACAGCACGAGCGCCGCGGCGAAGTTCTCGCCGTAATTTCCCAGAAAATGTTTTACTGCGTTCATGGCCGGTTTCCTCGCTTGCCTCCGCGCTTCTCCTCTTGCAAAGCCAGCATAACGGACGCGCGCAAGCAGTGCAGCAAAGGTGACAACAAGGTAAGTGAAGCGATAGCGGCTCGTAAGGAGCACCGCCCCCTCGACTCATTTGCTCCCGAACGATAGTGGTGCTATGCTGGGGACTTTCTCCGAGCAAATCAAATCCACCGTAGAGGAGAGAGCCATGAACATCACCGTGTACTGCGGGTCGAACTTCGGCGACAACCCGCATTTCGAAGAGGCCGCCCGCAACTTGGGCGCCTGGATCGCCCGCGCCGGGCACACGCTCGTGTATGGCGGCAGCTCGGTCGGACTAATGGGAGCCGTGTCGCGCGCGGCCATCGAAGGCGGCACACCCGTTATCGGCGTGGAGCCCGCCTTCTTCATCGAGGCCGGCGTGGCCCAGCACGACCTGACCGAGCTTTTCGTCTGCGACACCATGGGCGAGCGCAAGGCGAAGATGATCGAGCTGGGCGATGCGTTCGTGGCGCTGCCGGGAGGCGTGGGGACCCTCGAGGAAATCTCGGAGATCTTCACTCGCGTGCGCCTGGACATGGGGCCGCACGAGTGCTTCTTGCTGAATATCGATGGGTTCTACGATCCGCTTCGCTTGTTTTTGGAATCGATGGTCGAGCACCGCTTTTTCGATCAGTGCGACCTCGATCGCTGCCACTTTCCGCGCTCCGTGGAAGAGCTGGCACGCCTTCTGAGCACGGCGGACACGCGTCGCACCATCCGCTGCGACGGCCCGTTGCTGCAGAAAGCCGGCTAGCCCCGCCCCGAGGCAAGCGCACTAACCGATGACCGTCAGCTGGTACTGGGCCTTCCCCGCTTCCTTCACCTGGTACAGCGTGCTGTCGGCCGCCGCGTAGAGCACCTCGAAGGGCATCGGCGGCGTCAGGCAACAGGCCGCACCGACGCTGATGGTGGGCGCTGCATGGTAGGCCGGGTCGATGACCTCATCGGTGGCGCGCTGGCCGGCGAACGGCCCGCGGGCCAAATGCTCCAGCACGCGATCGGCGGCAGGCCCCGGGGCCAAGCCCGGAGCGAAGATGAGGAACTCGTCGCCCCCGATGCGAGCAACGATGTCTTCCTTGCGCATGACCTGCGACAGGAAGATGGCCAGCTTCTTCAAAACGTAATCGCCCTCGGGGTGCCCGTAGGCGTCGTTCACGGCCTTGAAATCGTCCACATCGACGACGATGAGCATGCACGCGCGGCTTTCGGTGCGCAGCGCCGTCTCGATGCGATCGAGGGCGGCGGCGCGGTTGTACAGCCCCGTAAGGCCGTCGCGCTCGGCTTTGCGCCGAAACTGGCTCTCGCGCAGAGCCGCCTCGCTCGTGTCCAGCAAACGCCCGACATGGCGCACCGGGCCGCCCTCCTCGTCGTAGAGGACCACCGACTGGTAGCGGTACCACACCGGCTCCCCGTCGGCGCCCGGCGTCGAGGTTTCGAAATCGACAAGCGAGTTTTCGCCGATCTGCGTCATGAGAGGCGTGAGATCATGGGAGGTGATGGCCAGCTCGCACGGCTTCTGGCAGCGACGGTTCACCACGAAATCCCCCTGCTCGGGAGCGCGGCCGAAACGACCTTCGAAGTCGCCGTACACATGAGCTTTGCCCGTGCCGCACTCGATATCGAAGAGCACGTCGTTGGAAAGCGCCGTGAGAATCTCCAGCCGCTCGTTCGCCCGACGCAGCTCCTCCTTCTCGCGCACGCGCTCAGTCGCGTCCATGATTGTTGCGTAGAACCAGCGAGTGCCAGCGGCGTCTTCCACCAAATGGCCCCAGTCGTCCACCCAGCGCACCTCGCCGTCGGCGCGGATGATGCGGTAGCGCACGTAGTCGCTATCGCTGCGCCCGATCTGCTCGGTGACCGACGCGCTGACCCATTCCCAATCGTCGGGGTGCACGATGCCCTTGAACGTATTGCCCGTCAGCGCGCGAAACTGCTCGGCGTCGGAGCATCCGAATAGGCGCACGAGCCCCGAGCTCACCTGGTCGATCGTGCCGGCCTCCTCGGCCCTGTAACGGAGCATGCCGCCCGGGAACTTGTCGAGAAACTCCTGCGGCAACTCTACTGGCACCGCCGGCACCTCAGCTGTCGACGCGCAGGCCGGCTCCGTCGGAGCCGTTGCAGCAGTCGCAGTTTTTTCACGCTCGTCCGTCTTGTGAAAGAGGCGGCTCAAAGACACCATGGAACCTTCCTTTTCCTCAACCTCTCATAGGCTTGAAGCGGCAACAAGGATGCGCTGCCGCCCTCACGAGGTAAGCTCCCATGATAGCACTCCGCCCCTTCGCCGCTCCCGCAAACCGGATGGAAGATGTGCAGTTTTGTCAACAATTTTCCAGACCGAACAGCCAAAGCGAAAACGACCCATCCGCCTCGGGATGCGCCTCAACCGCATAGCCGGCTCGACCCACGGCGACGCCTTGTCGCTTTGAAGCGAGCAGGCACTCAGCTCACCGCGATGCGCTTGAGGAATTGTTCATAGTCCGACTCGTTCTGATCGGCGTAGGCCAGCGCGAACGACACCATGGACGCATCGAACTTGTCGGACGTTCCCAAATAGGAGGCCATAGCAACGCGGTCTCCCGTGCGAGCATGGGCGCGAGCGAGAACCCACGCACACAGCTGGCTATAAATCTCCAACTCATCGGCGCTGGCGTGGTCCAAGTCGACTGACATCTTCCAATTCCACAATTGCCGCACGTAGTAGTCGCGCCGGCGCCCGCGCTCGTCCCGGGCATGAGTCCAGCCGAGCAGCACTCCGCTCGTCGTCTGCATGAGGCGCTGCCCCGCCACCACGCGCTCACCGTGGGAAAGATAGGGGCTGCGCCCGCAGAACCGCTCGAGCACCGATGCGTTCGCTTCCTTTATCTGAAGTACCAGCGGATCGGCCATCTGGTTGCCCGAGAACGCCGCCACCCAGCAGCGGGTGCCCACGCTGCCCACGCCCACCACCTTCTGCGCCGCGCCGATGAGCCGGTAGTTCTTCAGCAGTTCCTGGTAGGGCGGCCTCACCGTTGCGCGGTAGTCGTCGAGCATGCGCGCCAGGCTGCGCTGGACGCGCCGCTGGTTGTCCAGGGAGAGAAAATGGCTGAGCGGCACGATATCCGGCGGATCGTAGACCATCTGGGGTTGGCCGTCTTCCATACGCACCAGTTTCTCGAACGCCCGCTCGTTGGTCTTGGAGAAGGCCCGTTCCAAATCGGCAGCCACCTGGCGCCGATCGGCCTTGGACACCTTGTCGGCCAGGCCCTGGAGCACCTCGGCCACATCGAGGTAGGCCCGCCACACGTCGAAGGATCCCAGCGTGGCGAAGTATGCCAGGGACTCCCGATAGCTTTGGGCCGCCAGACGCACGGCCTCGCGGCACCATTTGTCGCCGAAGCCGCGCGTGCGTCCGCAAATGGCGACGCTGGCCACCAGGCGCTCCACATCCCATTCCCAAGGGCCGCGGGTGGTTTCATCGAAATCGTTCAAATCGAACACGAGGTGCGACTCGGGAGAGCGGTACCCGCCGAAGTTCGCGATATGGGCATCGCCGCACGCCTGCACCAAAAGCCCTGTTGTGGGCAGGGTGGACAAATCGGCGGCCATGGGAAGGGCTGCGCCGCGAAAGAAGGCGAACGGCGAGGCCGCCATGCGGCGGTGGCGCTCGGGCACGAGGAAGGACAGCCGATCGGCATCCTGCTGGAAGATAAGATCGACCGCCTCGCTGCGGGCGGGGCGTACCTCCCACGTTCCCAGATCGCTGCGGGGCAGCTTTTGCCGACAGGCCTGCCCCTTTTGCTGGGACGCTTCGAAATCCGGCCCCCGAACGGGCGCTTCCTGGGTCTTCATCTGACGTCCCGCCACCTTATGCACGAGCGAGGAACCCGTTGTGCGGCTCGCCAGCCCTTGCCCGGTAAGCGACTTGTGGAGCGCCTCTGCCTTCTTGCCCATCAGGCTCCTCCCCCTTCGCAGCCGCCCTTAGCCAGAAGATCCTCGATGCGCTGGGCGGGTACCGCGCCGACGATGTCGTCTACGGGCACCCCGTCGCGAAAGAGCACGAGGGTGGGCACGCTTACCACTTTGAAGGCCCAGGCGATGTCGGGAAAGTCCGCCGCGTTCAGCTTCGCGAAGCGCACCTCGGGATGCCGCGCGGCCACAGCTTCCAGCACGGGCTCCATGGCTCGACACGGACCGCAACCTGGGCTCCAGAAATCAACCAGCACCGTTCCTTCCGCATTGGTCACCCGCGCATCGAAATTCTCTTTCGTCAGTTCCACCATGCCGCGCCCCTTTCGTATCTTGCATCAAGCCCAGTATAGCGAGCGAGGATGCCATCGCATGAATCCCCCACGCATCGTAGTCGGATTGACAAGCATAAAATGCTCTCTTACACTGGGCGCCACAGGAATCGACCAAGGCAAGGTGTTTTGATGGCGGGACTGCTGGCGCGCTAACAGAAATCGCTCGCGAACGAGAGCGTCTGGTTGCCCTGTGCGGGCAACTTCTTGTTGCGCCGTTTTTCTCCGCGCCGCCCTTTGCAACTCGAAATCGCTGGCGCAACCCCATCCGCAACTGCACTCTAAAGAGGATCCGCCCTTTCCGCGCATCGCCTCTATATCCCGAAGGAGATTCCCGTGACTGAATTGTCCCCGCATTCCCGCACCGTCGCTGAAGAGGGCACCGATACCGCCCCCACGCCGCCCCCGAGTGCCGCCGGTCTGCCGCTGCCGAAGAACTGGCTCGCCATCATTGCGTTCATCTGGGCCGGTCAGGCTGCCTCCATGATTACGAGTTACGCCGCCGGTTACGCGGTGGTGTGGTACGTCACCGAGAGCACCGGCAGCGCCCTTATGCTGGCGGCCATGAACATTGCCGTCATGCTGCCTGTCGGACTCATCTCGCCCTTCGGAGGCATCGTGGCCGACAAGCACAACCGCAAGCTCATCATGATCGCAGCCGACGGAGCCGTGGGCATCATCTCACTGGTGGCGGGACTGCTTATTCTGGCTGGCGATGTGTCCATTCCGCTTTTGCTCGCCGTTTGCATCGCACGGGCGGTGGGCCAAGCCTTCCACAGTCCGGCCATGATGGCGGCCATGCCCATGCTCGTGCCCGACAAGCACCTGCTGCGCATCAACACCCTGGATCAGCTGCTGGCCTCGGTCGCCTCCATCGGAGCGCCGGCCTTCGGCATCTTCTTATACACCACCCTCGGGTTCTCCTCGGTGATGTTCCTCGATTTCGCCGGTGCCTGCGTGGCCGTTCTGGGTCTGGCCCTGGCGAAGATTCCCACCGTGGTAGACGCAACGGCCAAGGAGCAACACGTGCTGGCGAACTTGCGCGACGGCTGGCGCGCCATCGCGAAAACGCGCGGACTTGTGCTGTTGATCGGCGGCGTTACTATCGGCATGATGATCTTCGGGCCGCTGTCAGCGGTGTTCCCGCTTATGACCTACCAGCATTTCGGCGGCGATGGCTATGCGGCGTCTCTGGCCGAGGCGGCCTTCGGCGTCGGCATGTTCGTGGGCTCGGGCATCCTTATCGCTTGGGGCGGCGGCAAGCGCCTCGCAGGGCTCATCGCCGTGGCAGCCGTGGTCGTGGGCGTGGCCACCGCGGCCTGCGGGCTTCTGCCACCCGACGCCTTCCCGGCCTTTATCGGGCTGGTGGCTGTGATGGCCGTGGCCTGCGCTTGGTTCAACGGCCCCACCATGACGCTCACCCAGCGCAACGTGCCCGACGACAAGATGGGCCGCGCCATGGGCTTGCTCACCGCCGCCATGGGGCTCGCCACCCCGGTGGGCATCGCCATCGGCGGCGTGTTGGCCGAAGCCATGGGCGTCGCCCCGTTCTTCATTGTAGACGGCCTGGCCTGCCTGGCCCTGGGCCTCGCATTGTACCTCCCGAAGTCCGTGCGCGCGCTGGACGAGGGGTAGCAAACGAGGGGTAGCAACGCGACGAGACCCCCTACCTGCTTTTTCGCGAAAGCGAGGGGGAAATGCCAGTTCGACCCAGAAATGGCAGGGCCAGATTTCCCCCCTCTGCCATAGCTGCCCTCAACTGGCATTTTTCTGCCACTTCAGACCCGTAATGGCAGAGGGCCCTCGAGCGCATCGACCATTACGGGGTCGAAGTGGCATTTACCTAAGGATTTCCGAAATCCGCGAAATTGCTGCACTCACTGAGTGCACATTCTTGCCCTGTACCGCACTCATTGAGTGCATTTCCATCCTCCGGACACGCTACTCCCCCAGGCTCATTTGCAGGACGTAGACGCGTTGGCGCAGCTCGTTGGCGACGGGCAGGGAGATTTCCCCGTGATCCTGCAGGTGACGGATTTGGTCGAGCTCGATGGAAAGGGCGTCGGCGTCCACCTCGTCGGCGTAGCGGGCGGCCTCGGCGAACTGGCCGCCGAACAGGGGCTGCATGCCGTCGGGAAGCGCCTGATGGTGGGTCAGCGTGATGTCGGGGCGATCCTGCTGTTTCACGTCCTGGCCGTGGTTGATGCGGTTCCACAGCGAGTTCAGCACCATGCGATGCTCCTCCAAGAGCAGCTGCGCGGCACCCTGGCGGCCGTCGTGCTGGTCGACAACGTCCTGCAGATAATCGATGGCCGCGTGCTCAAGTTCGATGGCGAACAGGCAGGTGTCGTAGTAGACGCGCTCGTCCTGGTCGCTTTCCACCGCCGGCGGCTTCGTGCGCTGCCACAGAAGTCGCGCTCGGCCGCGCAGAGTGGAAAACCGCGAGCCCACCTTCACGTCGGCGCCGTCGTAGCCCAGCGAGCGACGCACCTCGCGCAGCATGGCGTAGTAAGGAGCCCACGTGCCGTTGTCGTAGCCACCTTTCTCGTGAATGGCATCGGCGGCCTTCTCCTGCGCCTCGCGCACCTGGGTCGCCAGAGCGCCGATCTGCTGGCTGCACGTATCGTCCACCGACTCGCGCGCACGGGCCAGGCGCACCCGGTAGTGAGCGATGGTCAGGCGCAAAGCCGGATCGTACTGAGCGTTTTCGTCGGAGGCCAGCATGGCCTGCAACTCGCGCAAGGTGCCTTCCAAAACGCGGATGGCAGCGCGGGACAGCTCCTGCTCGTTGGAAGCTTCCGCCACACGCGGCGAGAGCAGCGGCAGCAGCCCGTCGGCCAGGAGCAGCGTGCACAGGATGACGCTCGCCGTGAGGAACACGATAAGATCGCGCTCGGGAAAGGGCGTCGCGCCGTCGGGCATCGTGAGCGGCAGGGTGAAGATGATGGAAAGGGTGACGGCGCCCTTCGGACCGCCCACGGTAAGCACCAGCGCGTTCTTCAGCAAGCTGCCGATGCGCTCGCGCCAATGGGGGCGGCGGTGGCGCAGATGCGGCGTGGGCGAAGGCTGGTTCGTCTCCACCGTTTCCACCTTCGACGCCTTCTTCCGCAGCGTGCGGCGCCGGCTGCGACGACGGCCGACGCGATAGACCTCCTCCATGACGAGCACCCACCCGAAGCGGCACCCCACGATAAGTGCCGTGACCAGCGCCACCACCCCCAAAAGAAACGGCAGCGAGAAGTGGTCGGCAATGGCCGGCGTGAAGGCCTGGGGCAGCTGCATGCCCAGAAGAACGAACACCACCGAGTTGATGAGGAACACGATGATGCGCCAGAAGCTGCGGGACACCAGCTGGCGTTGGGCGATGGAGGCGGAGGTGAGGCGCTGGGAGCGATCGGCCATGATGAGGCCCGCGGCCACCACAGCCAGAATGCCAGAGGTGCCGAGCCATTCGGCGAACAGGTACACGAAGAACGGCGAGAATACCTCGTAGAGCACGTTGATGGTGGTGCTCTCGTAGCCGCCGCGCCGCAGGGCCCGCATGGAGTACAGCCCCACGACGCCCACGACCACGCCGGCAGTGATACCGCCGAGAAACAGGCGGCCGAACTCCTCACCGGCATCGAGGGCCGAGAAAGCCCCGGTGGGGGCGGCGGCACTGGCGAATTGGAAGGCGACAACACCGGATGCGTCATTGATGAGCGACTCGCCGGAGAGCAGCGTCGACTGGCGCTTCTTCAGGCTGACCGACGACGCGAGCGCACCCACGGCGGCGGCATCGGTGGGGGCCAGGGCGGCGGCGCAGGCGAAGGCGGCGGCCAGCGGGATAGAGGGCACGAACCAGTTCAGCACGAAGCCCACCACGAGCACCGTGAGCAGCACGAGTCCCACGGCCAACGACAGGATGGAGCTCTTGTTCTCCCACAGGTCGCGGGGGTTCGTCTCGCGGGCCTCGTTGAACAGCAGCGGGGCGATGAACAGCACGAGGAACAGCTCGGAGGAGATGCTCACGTCGTGAACAGCCGGAACGACGAGGGCCACTACCGCCCCGACGGCGATCTGCACAAGCGGCAACGACAGCCGCGGCACGATCTGGCACAGTACCGCCGAGCCGATGACGCAGGCCAGCACAATGAGCGCCAGTTCCAAAACTTCCACGTGCGCCTCTCCTCCTCACACAATTTCCCATTGACGGCTTCTATTATGCCGACGCCGCGATTTCCGTGGTGCCAACGTCCCGCACCCGTTTCACCCCTGTCACGCCCCCGTCACGTCTCGCGCTGCGGAAAAGCATCCCGGGCATCGCAGGCCCATCGCCCCGTTCATTCGCGTACTGCCCCGTTCGGCAGAGCACGCAGGGAATTCGCGCAGGATTTTGCGATAGGGAGAACTCAACGGGCGCAAAAAGGGCGTTCATACTCTCCCTATCGCAAAATCTTGCACACAACGATTCCGAAGCACTCTCCCTATCGCAAAATCCTGCACACTTGACCGCAGTTCGCCGCCAAACCGGAGGGCAGGCTCCGTCGCCCCCTGCCCCTGTACGCTATAATCTCGCCATCGGAAAAGCCGCACTGAAACCGAGGAGGTCTCAATGGACGAGAACGTTCGCCCCGACGACATGGAGCGCATCACCACCCCCGAGCTGGCACAGGCGTTCATCGACGAACAGGTTGCCGCCATTCGCGAGCAGGTGGGCGACAAGAAGGTGCTGCTGGCGCTGTCCGGCGGCGTGGATTCCTCGGTGGTGGCGGCGCTGCTCATTAAGGCCATCGGGAAGAACCTCGTGTGCGTGCACGTGAACCACGGGCTTATGCGCAAGGGCGAGTCCGAGCAGGTCATCGACGTGTTCCAGAACCAGATGGACGCGAATTTGGTGTACGTGGACGCCACCGACCGCTTCCTGGACCTTCTGGCCGACGTCGATGAGCCCGAGACCAAGCGCAAGATCATCGGCGGCGAGTTCATCCGCGTGTTCGAGGAGGAGGCCCGCAAGGTGGGCGACGAGGTGGACTTCCTCGCCCAGGGCACCATCTACCCCGACATTTTGGAGTCGAAGGACGGTGTGAAGGCCCACCACAACGTCGGCGGCCTGCCTGAGGACTTGCAGTTCGACCTGGTGGAGCCCGTGAAGCTGCTGTACAAGGACGAGGTGCGCGTCGTCGGCCGCGAACTGGGGCTGCCCGAGAACATGGTGGAGCGCCAGCCCTTCCCCGGCCCGGGCCTGGGCGTGCGCTGCCTGGGCGCCATCACCCGCGATCGCCTGGAGGCGCTGCGTGAGGCCGACGCCATCGTGCGCGAGGAGATGGAAGCGGCGAACGTGGGCGCCTGGCAGTACTTCGCCGTGGTGCCCGACATGCGCGCCACCGGCGTGCGCGACGGCGTGCGCGCCTACGAGTGGCCGGCCATCATCCGCGCCATCAACACCGTGGACGTCATGACCGCCGAGGTGCCCGAGCTGGACTGGGCGCTCCTCAAGCGCATGACCGACCGCATCACCCACGAAGTCCCCGGCATCTGCCGCGTCTGCTACGACCTGACCCCGAAGCCTGTGGGCACGGTGGAGTGGGAATAAAACCCCGCGCCAGCTTTCAATCGACCTGTCGGGCGCCCTTCGTCGAGGAGCGCCCGACTTGCCACCTGCTTGCAGCAAAATAGCTAAAAGGGAGACACGATGAGCGAGAAGGTCGAAGAGCTGCTTGAGCTTCTGACGTCGCAAGACAACTCGCAGGCATATCAGGCGCTGAAAGCGCTGGAGGAAATGAGCGCCGAGAGCAACTGCCTCTACCCACACATGGACAAGTTCATCGCAATGGCGAGCAGCGGCAACTCGTACGTTCGCACGCGCGGGCTCGCGCTGATAGCCCACAACGCGAAGTGGGACGTCGACGACAAAATCGACGGCATAATCGGCGGGTACCTCGAGCATATAACCGACGAAAAGCCCATCTGCGCGAGACAGTGCATAAAGTTGCTCCCCCTGCTCGCCAAGGCCAAGCCCGCCCTCGCGCCCAAAATCGTCTCCGCACTAAGAGACGCCAACGTCGCCCGCTACGCAGACAGCATGCGCCCCCTGGTTCAAAAAGACACCCGCGACAGCCTGCTCGCGATAGAGCACTAGGGAGAAGTCCGGACATAATCCTCTGTCGCGCAAAGTAGTATTCGCAGATTTAAACAGTCACACTGAATCTACGCCAATGCGTCAGTGCGATTGGCAGCCTATCCTTCCAAAGCGAGCAACAACCCTGCAAGCAGTATGCGCGAGTCTTCCGCGATGGCCTGCTGCATGGCGACCACGTCTCCCCTTACGAGCTCGTCGATGGAGATCTCGAACAGCTGGCTGAGAAGCAGGAGGCTCTGCACGTCCGGATAGGTCTTGTCGTTCTCCCAATTCGAGATGGTCTGACGCGACACGAAGATCGCCTTCGAAACCTCGTCTTGGGAAAGCCCGCGCTCCTCTCGCTTGGCCTTCAACTGCCGAGCCAGTTCCATCGATCCCTTCCTTTCGATTGCGCGTTGGCGCGCCACGCCGCTTGTGCGCACCGAAATGATACCCCACAAGCCTTGCAAAATGATGCAGACGCACCTGTCAAAAGTCTTTTACAGGCCCTTTGAGCAGGTGTTTTGCCAGAGCGACCCATTTGCGGACACAGGGACGAATCGGCAGAATAATGCCCGCCAACGCAAACCCGAGTGAAAGGAACAGCAGCTATGGCCCGCGAGGAAAAGGTTTGGAAATATGCGATGGATGCCGGCTACACGCCTTTGGAGGACCGATGCATTATCGTCAAGGGCGCGGCGGGAGATTTGAGCGAGAAGATCGTCCGCTTTTTCGAGACATGGGATGTGGCGGTCCTCCAGATGTGCGAGAACGAACTCATCCTGCTTCCATTCGAGTCGTTTTGGGGAACGTTGGAACGGGACGTCTCGCTCGTTATTCCGTATGCGGACATTGAATCTGTGAAGCTTATCGACGACTTGCTCAACGTAGTCATCGACATCGAGACCAGCAGCGGCGCCGTGCGCCTCACCACCCAGCAAAAGGAGCTGAGCGACCTGCGACTGTCCGGTATATACGCCACGCAGTACGCCGGCGGCTACAAAAACTGGCACGCCGAGAACGTGCAGCCCACCTTGCAAGCGCTGAGCGCGCTCGGACGCTAAGCCTGGACTCAGTAAATCGGCTGGCTCAGAAGATTCAACGGGTGGCTTTCCAGCAAAACGAATGGCTACCCGCCCCTAGGACAAAGTGATACTTCACCAGACCGAGGTCTTCGCCCGCAAATGCTCCCGGCTCGTACGTGATGGAAACCTCATCGCCTGCACCTTCTATCTTAAACGCCTGTTTACCAAGAGCAGTGGGAGCAAGGAGCGCGGCCTCGACACCGTTCTTGAACCACTCGGGCTCGGGGCCTTCGTAGGTCGCAACCTCTTGGGCAGATTTCGACTTGTGCGGCTTCCCTTGCGTGGCACCGTAACCAACGACGATAATGCCAATCACCTCATCGCCAGGCGCCTTTTGCGCCACCTTGGCGTGGCTGTACGTACCACCGACCCACCAGGTGTTCAGCCCCAGCGTTTGGCAGAACAGCATGAGGTCAGCCCCCGCTATTCCAAGCCGCTCGCGCAGGTCGGGAGCGGCTTTGCCCGCGAGGATGAAGTAGTTGAGCACACCTTTGGCCAAAACGAGCTTGATTGCCGCATTGAAGGCGGAGCCGTCATCTCTCACCAGCTTGATATCGGTACGGTATTTCGCGTTGATATCGCTCACGCGCCCGTTGATCTTTCGCACGATTTCGGCCGGAATGGGCTTGTCGGTGTATTTGCGAACCATGTGCCTTTCAACCATGGCTTGTTTCATATCCATGTTACGTTTCTCCTTACTGGGAAAGGGGAGCCTCACGGCAAAGACAAACAGGCTCGGGTTCATTCCGCAAATTGCGGGCCGCCAAGAACCTCCGTTAACCTTTCGACTATGGCTATCAGCTCCTCGATGTCCTTGCGTCCCATCGTTTCTATGAGCGCATCGAGCTTTGCATTGAACTCGTTCTCCTCGTCACTGAGCAGCTCACGTCCCTTCGGCGTGAGCAGAACCAGCGTGTTGCGCCTGTTCTCGCGCGAGAGGGCGCGCGAAATGAAGCCCTTTTCCTCAAGCGAGTTCAGCATTTGCGACACCGCGCCTTTAGTGACCGAGAGGAATTGCCCGATATCCGTTGGGCTCACGTTCGATGGGCTATCGACCGAGTTGCCGTCCACCGCCCTTAACAACATGAATTCCGCGAGGCTGATATCCTGCTTCCCGTCTATCGGCTTCATCCCCAAACCGGAATTGGCAAGTTTCTTGAATTTGAATATGGTTCGCAGAAGCTCGATGCGCAGTTCCTCATCTTTTGCTCCGCCCGTCTTGTCAGCCATAGAACCTTCCCGCCTTATCCTTCTTTGACTCCGATTTCCTGTTGCTTGATAGTATAGTTCTAAACTATATAGCTATTAACAACATGGCAGCCAAAAACAGAGGTTGTCCATCAAACGACGCGCGGCAAAAGGAGCTAGAAACCTATGCCCGTCCGGCATATACGCCACGCTGTATGCTGGCGGCCACAAAAACTGGCACACCGAGAATGTGAAGGGAACCCCGCAAGCACTGAGCGCGCTCGGCCGCAAGGCGTCGCTTAGATAAAGATCCCTCCTGCAGGCAATTGCTTTTGCGGAGTGGCGGCATCGTCGCTCCGCAGACCAGCTCTCGCAAACTAACCTCCCTGAACCCGTTCTCGCAAAGGCCCTCGGTCGGCGAAGGTGCCCTATTCTGCATGAAATCTTGAGTTATAAGCGTCTGGAGGAGGGCATCGTCGGCCTTCTCGGGTAATCGCCCTAAAGCGCACCACTCTGATCAGGCATTTCTCTCCAACCATTCGACACGTCTTCTACCGCAAGCGGAAGCAGACGCTTACAACTCGAGATTTGCTGCAGAAACCGGGGGGTTCGTCGACCGAAAGGCCGGCAAGAGCAGACCCTCGGCCATAGAACGCATTGCATCGCCCGAATACGCGTCAGGGCTTTTCTCCTCTGACCCCTCTGCCTTCTGGCGGTATATTACCCTGAGCAGAAAAACCTCGGGAATCCAGAGGGCGAACATGGCCACGCGGAAATTGCATACTATCGAGAAAAGGATGATTCCGTCCTCGGATCGGGATATACGGATTCTCATCATGCGGCCCACGAAAAACGCGCGACCGCGTGAAAGCACTCCGGGCATCCTGTGGCTCCACGGAGGGGGTCACCTTCACGGCATGCACCCAAAGATCCTGCTGCCCCATGCCCGCCTTCTAGTGGAAAAGTACGGCGCCGTGGTGGTGGCTCCGGAATACCGCACCGCATTCGAGAAGCCGTTTCCCGCCGACTTGGAAGACTGCTACGCCGCCCTGCTTTTCCTGAAGGTCCACGCCGACGAGCTGGGGATCAACGATGCGCAGATCATGGTGGGTGGGGAAAGCGCCGGGGGCGGCCTCACGGTGGCCACCTGCCTTTTGGCGCGAGATATCGGCGAGGTCAACATCGCCTTCCAGATGCCTCTCTACCCTATGCTGGACGACCGGGAAACCGCCTCGTCGCGAGACAACCATGCGCCGGTGTGGAACACGCGCACCAACCGGTTCGCCTGGAAATACTATCTCCGCGGTTTGGGCGGCGTAACGCCCCCGTCCTACGCCGCCCCCGCCCGCGAGGCCAATTATGCGGGCCTGCCCCCTGCCTACGCCTATGTCGGCACTGAAGAGCCGTTCTATTGCGAGACGCTTGAGTACGTCGCGAACCTCAAACGCGCAGGCACAGAGGCTTCCGTAGACGTATACCCCCACTGGTTCCATGCCTACGACATGCTGCTCCCCTTCGCGAAGAAGTCGAAGGAAGCCGTGCGGCATTTCGAAGAGCACTACCTCTACGCCACCGAGCACTATTTCGCCCCGCAAAGAATCCCTCCCTCTCTCGACTAAAATAGACCCTCAACCGAAAGAACCCAACTATGGATACTGATAAGAAGAAGGAGTTGCGCGCCGCCTACAAGGAACGCCCACGGGAAGCGGGCGTCGTCTTCGTCACGTGCGGCGCGACCGGCGAGATGTTCCACGCGAACGTCGTAGACGCTCCGGCGGCGTTCAACCGAATGCGCTTTCAGCTGTCGTCGGAGCTTTACCCGGACAAGCGGCTGCAGGCCCTCTGGAACCAGCACGGCGAAAGCGCCTTCGAGTTCGGCGTGCAGCAGCGCCTCGACCCCAGCGATGCGGATGCGGACATCGCCGAGGAACTTGAAACGCTCCTCGACCTCTGCCTGGCCGAATACCCGGAAGCCACCAAACTGAAAGCCGTCCACGGCGCCCGGCGCCGATAGGCTTCCTTAGGTTTTCGGGCAAGCGCGACTTTAGCGCATCGGCGCCCGCAGTGCCCACGTCGGTCAGCGAAGGGGTGCTTTTCTGCAGCAAATCGCCGGTTATGAGCGCCTCAACTTCGCACCCATGCGTACAGGCTCAGAGAAGCCCGAAGAAGGGCCAGCTCACAGCTTCGCCTTTCTCGGACAGCACGCCCAATTTGCGCGGTCCGCACCCCCGAGACACTCATAAACGTCAATCTCATGCAAAAACCGAGCGGTTCGTCGACCGAGGCGCGACCAGACCGCTCCTTCCGCAGATCTTGGCCGCTTAGAAATATCGTACGCAACAAGATGTTGCTTGAAAGGGGCAGAACGACCAGACAGAATGGATCCATGCTAAGCGCGGGCAGCCGCCGGGCGCCCCTGCGAGAAAGGACAGACATGGCATTCAAGGAAACCCTTGCCGCGGCGCGGGAGCAGCGCGGCATGACCCAACAAGATCTGGCCGAGAAGCTTTACGTCACCCGTCAGGCGGTGTCGCGCTGGGAAAACGGCGAGACCGAGCCGTCCGTGGACATGCGCAAGCTCATCGCGGCCGTGCTGGACGTGCCGGTCATCCAGCTCTTCGACATCGACGTGAGCCAGCTGTGCCAGTGCTGCGGCACCCCCTTCACCATCCCCAACATGCCCCACGGCACCGACGCCGACGGCACGGAGAACGACTCGTACTGCAAATGGTGCTACGACGACGGCCAGTTCGCATACCAAAGCGAGGACGAGCTCATCGAGAAGACAGCACCCTTCCTCATGGAGGCCACCGGCATGTCGCAGGAAGAGGCCGTCTCGTTCATGGGCGTCCTCGTCCCTCACCTGAAGCACTGGCAGAAGTAGCGCACGGGGGAGGGCTGGTTCGCCGTCGCGCCATCAGCCCCTGTCGCACGGTATGCTATCCCCACAGTTTCGCAAGTGAATGGAAGGGGCGCTATGGCATTCTGCGTCGAAGACATTGAGCTTGGCGACGACACGAGCCTGCTAGCCGAGCTGGTCGCCTGCTGGCGGGCCTCCGTTGAAGCAACGCACACGTTTCTCACGCCGGACGATATCGAGCGCATCGCAGGGTATGCGCCGGGTGCAATTGCGTCCGTCGCGCACCTCACCGTTTGCAGGGATGAAAGCGACCAGGTCGCAGGCTTTATCGGTGTCGATGGCGCTATGATCGAGATGTGTTCATCCACCCGTCCCTTCGCGGCTGCGGGCTGGGCCCACTCCTGCTCGACCATGCCATAAGCGAGCACGGCGTCACCCTCGTGGATGTGAACGAGCAGAACGAGCAAGCCATCGGCTTCTATGAGCACTGCGGCTTCGCGGTGTTCGACCGCTCGGCAACCGACGGCATGGGCGACCCCTTCCCCATCCTACACATGCACTTGCCGCGACAGCACGAAATCGCTACGGATTGACGCTGGGCCGCAGTCTCCTTCGTCGCTGTGCTATGTTTCTGCCGGATGACCGCGGAAAGGCGGCAAAGACATGATGCAAGAGACGGCGCAAAGCGCACTGGGGCAACTTCAAGGAGGCCACGGGCTCATGGCCCTATGCGCGGTGCTCTACCTGGCCTGGTGGGTCGTGTTCTTCCGCCCTGATGCCGGGAAGGTGCAGGGGCCGTTGTACTGGATCGGCGCCGGATGTCTCGTTGTGGCCGCCATCGCAGGCGTTGCCGGCGCGGTCTTCATCGCTCTGGGCGCAAGCGGTCTCGCAGCCGGAACAGGACCGAACGGCTGGTGGTTCGCGCTGGGCGCCATCGCCGCCTACATACTTTTGGCCTGGGCAACCGCGCATTTCTGGAATCGCCCCATCACCACCGAGCTGCTGCTATTCGTGGCGTGGGGCGCCCTGGAGCTATACGCCGCCTGTGCCCTGGAAGCGGGCGGCATCCTTGGCCTTACCGCCACATGGTGTCTCGCTGCGATCATCTTCTGCGTGTTCGCCTTGTCACTTGCCTGCTACGTTCTGTATTACCGCCTGGCCGCCACGCCGTCCTTCATAGCCGGAGCGCTTCCCTTAAGCGCCGTCGGCATTTTCTCGACCATACTGCCCCTGTTGTTGTAAAGCAACCCAACAGAGAATCGCCCCCTCTAGCAACCTTCCGTCGACGAACCTCCCGATTTTTGCATGAGATCGCCAGTTATGAGTGTCTCGGGAGCGCTTCCGACGAAAGCCCTGCGAACCTCTCGATAGAGACAAGATTGCGACCAGGCATTTCTTCAGATTCTTTCGAAGTCGCCGACTCAACCGCACCCTCAAGACGCTTATAACTCGCGATTTGCTGCAAAATGGAGCACCTTGACTGACTGGCGCGGACAGCCCGCGGCGCTAACGCGCAGGATTAGCGATTACCGCTCGTGGCATGAGCGCTTGTGCCCTATTTCCCGCGGGTCAGCTTGACCACATGGCGCGCATAAACCACCGATAAGATGGCCGCTACCACTACAAAGGCGACCGCCAGGTACACGGTGATCGAGAAACCTGCGCTATAGGCCTGCGCTTTCGCCATACCATCGGCCATCAGGCGGTGAACCTGCCCCGACATGAGACCGACGAAGAGCGCCGACGAAATAGATCCCGCGATCTGCACCAAAGTGGAATGGATCGACGAGCCGCTCGCGGACAGCTCAGGCGAGAGCACCTCCAGATCGACGCTCTTAATCGCAGGATACTCGGTGCCAATCCCCGCGCACGCAAGCGCCATGCAGCCCACGATGGCCAGCGCAAGATCGAACCGCGTGAACACCGCAAGCGCCACGAACCCGACAAGGCACACGCCGAATCCGACGGGCACAAGCGGCCACACCCCCGCCTTCCCGAGCGTCCGGCCGCTGACAAAGCACAGACCCGCATAGCACAGCGTCGCCGGAGCCAGCAAGCAACCAGCGATGAACGGCGTGAAACCCGCCACCCCTTCCAAATAAAGCGGAATGAGCAGACTGAGGTAAATTGAGCTCATATAGCTGAGAACGATGAGGGTCTCGCCCAGAGCATAGGTCTTGTTGCGAAGCGGACGCATGTCCAGAAGCGGATGGGCGAGGCGTCCTTGACGGTGGATGAACCACGCACACACGGCAATTCCCGCGATCATGAGCGCCACCATCGGCAGCGGGTTGCGCGTAACCTCGTTTAAGCCGATCATGAAGGCGGAAAGCCCCACGGCAATGAGCGCGACGCTCAGCCCGTCGACGGGCAACTTCTGACGCGGCATAATATCGACGATCGTGCGACGCGCAATGAAAAAGAGGACGAATGCCGCCACTGTGGGAATGGCGAACAGCACCCGCAACCCCCAATAGGTAATGACAAGGCCCGCAACGATGGGAGCCACCGCAAGCCCTATTCCGATAATACCGCTATTGATGGCAAGCAGACGACCAGCCCCATTTTTAGGCGAAAGATTGAGCAGGGCCTCGTTCACGACGGGGAAATAGAGGCCCGTGGCAACGGCTTGAATGAGTCGCGCCGCCACCAAGGAGGGAAAATTCCAGGCCACCACGCCAAGCATGGAGCCGACGAATGACACGATCAGCCCGAAGAGCATGACCTTCCTCAAACCGAAGCGGTGGAGCGAGAGGGCTGCAAGCACAATGACAATACCCGCCACGATGGAATAGCCGAGCACCAGCAGGTTCGCCTCGGACAGGCTCACGTGGTACTCTGCCGAAACATAGTCGAGCGCGACGTTCATGAGTGACTGCATCAAAGAGGCAAGCAGGTTGCACGCGAACAGCACCACGATCATCGCCTGGCGGTGTTTTGCGGTCTGCTTGTTTTGAACAGCCATATCAGCAACTCCTATTTTGCGTCGCAGGGCTCAAAGAGCGCGCTGCGCTTCGTACCAAGAAGCCATAGTACGAGAGAACATCGGCGCTACTTGCTGAAAGCGCGATATGGTTGTGCAGCTGTAAGCTGGCCTAGATGCCCAGCCGATCCGCGAGTTCTGTTAGCGAATCGCACATGAACGTGGGACGCTCGGCCGCCAGGGCCTCGCGCGGGAACATGCCCCAGAGGGCGGCAACGGTAGCGCAGCCAGCAGCGTTGCCCGCCTGGATGTCGAAGGGGCTGTCGCCCACATAGAGACTGCGCTCCGGCGCTGTGCCCAAAAGCTCACAGCCTCGCAGGATGGGGCCAGGCGCCGGCTTGTGCTCGGGCCAATCGTCGTGGCCGATGAGAAATTGGAAGTAGCCGGCGATGCCGCTCATTTCAAGCCCGCGCTGGGCCATGGCGTGACGCTTCGACGTGACTACGCCCATCGGGATGCCCGCCGCCTGAAACCGCTCGAGCGCCGCCTTCGTGCCGCCGAAGGCGCGAATGCGCGCGTCGTGGACGCCGTCGTTGTGATCACGATAGATCTGCGTGATCTCCGTAGCCCGCGCCTCGTCGCCGCCGGTAAAGTGCAGCATCTGGTCGTAAAGCGGCGTGCCAACCCCCGCCATCAGCTCGGCGTCGTCAAGCGAGCAGCCCAACACGTCGTTCACGGCATAGCGCATCGAAGTGAGAATGATGTCATAGGTGTCGATCAGCGTGCCATCCGCATCGAACAGCACCCCGCGAATTCCCTCCATGCGCGTCCGTCCTCCCATCCATCGACTGCCGAAATAGCACCAGTTTTCGGTTGCATCCCCAAGATGTTACAGAAACCCTACGGGGGCGTAAAGCATTATTTTCAGCTGAAGAGCCACCGACCAAGCACGCCCCTTGCGTCGCTACGGTAATAGGATCGACCACGAAAGGAGGAAGCCATGTCTTCGATCAATCACATCGCAAGCAAGCCCATCATCAATCAGCCTATTCCGAGCGCCCAACAGCATAAGCAGCATGAAAAGCACGATATCGTCGCCATTATCGGCCGCATCGCCTCCGTCCTCTCAGTGCTTATGTACGTGTCCTACCTCACGCAAATCGCGAACAACCTCGGGGGGCACCCCGGCACACCGTGGCAACCGCTTTGCGCCTTCTTCAACTGCACCATGTGGACGATTTACGGCTTCATGAAGCCGAAGCGAGACATTCCCATCATTGTGGCGAATATCCCCGGAATCGTGTTGGGACTCATCACATTCATCACCGCCATTGTGCATTAGCGCGTGCAGCTTCTGAGGTGCAAGCCCCTACGAGCTTCCCCTTCTGCTAGGATCGAATGCTCGTGGTGGGCGGCGCGGCATCCAGCGCCGCCCACCACGAGCCAACCGAGCTGGATTAGAGAAGAGAGGGTCAGGAAACCCCGCCCCTTTGGCTCCTCCTCAACTCCAGGCTCACCCCGCGAAACGCCGCCAACGTCCATGGCGCCATGCATTGGCCTGCTCACTTTTCTCGCAACAGGTAATCGTTGTTGATAACCTTCATGGATAGTGGCCCCTGAATTGTCGGGCTATACCTCGGCTCTTGCGGGCGCACGACGACTCCTTCCTTGCGCACACCACTCGCGTAATTCCCCTTCGCACGGGACAGCAGCTCTCCAACCGTTTTGTAGGGCAGTTCTTCGCCCACTTCTTCTATGGGAGCCATTTCCAATTCGAGACCGTCGCACACCTTCCGCATCTCTTCCATACCCAAGCGACGACGGTGCTCGATGTCATACACTGTGAACACGTACCAGCTTGGACGCACAAGGCGCAACGGGTTTCCCTGAATGCCAGCGGCGCAAAATTCTCCTTGCAGCGCAAGGTTATCAAACCCGTGTTCGGCAAGTCGTTCCTCTATCTTGTTTTCACGCGCGTTACTCCAAAAATCGCACTTTCCATCTTCGGCGTATTCGTAGTTATGCCCGCACACTCGAAAACGACCATCGATACGAGCCATGGTCACGCTTGTGCCGTCCATCTTGGTTGATGTGCAATAGGGCACACCCGCGAATTCATTAATAAGCTCGGGCGCCGATTGCGCACGCGTCTCCTCTGTCTTCGGAACCTCCCGCGGAAAGTCCGCGATGATAGTGCCCCCGCTCGTCGCGCGTTCGGAAATCTCCCACTTCCGAACACCCAACTCTTGAGCAGCGCACTGCCCAATGCGCCAATCGCCGGGCGGCAAAATGGACAAGGGAAGCACAAGCCCCTGAGATATTTGACCTCGGAATTTCTGGGTCTTCAGCCGGAAGCCTTCCCCCAACAGATCGGAATTCTTATAAGAGCCCGGACGCAGGAACTCGAATTGCGGGGCAATGGGCAAAAAGGAGTCTATTTCGAAATAGACCGCCAAATCGCCGACCTTGAATTCTCCTTTCTTTGCGACGCATTGCCATCCAAGCACGCGGACAAGCTCAATGCGGTCAGCCCCCTCTATCGGAGCGACTTCATGGACATATTGAACTGAGGCCAGCTTTCTTCCAGCCATATTGCTCTCCTTATATTGAGTTATATCAACGTCGTTCCGCGCAGGAAGTATCTGCAAGATTACTGCTCATCTTATCGTAAAACAATAGTCGCATTAGTCCGATTTAAGATAACTTGGTCGAGAATTACTTTGCCATACACAGACGATCGGACAAGGTCACCCTTACCGTAGCCCAGATGCCGTTTCAACCCACGCTCCCCTTGCGGGGAGCGACGGGTCATGACGTCGATGTAGTGGCCGCCGTCCTTGTTTCAACCCACGCTCCCCTTGCGGGGAGCGACGGTGCCGACGGAGGTCGTGGCCCCATGTCGCGTTTCAACCCACGCTCCCCTTGCGGGGAGCGACCTGCTCGCGCGCAAACCCTAACAGGAAGCGCTTGGATGGTCCCAAACATGCAATATAATGGTATTCGTAATCAAACGCCAAGAAAGGCAGTTCGCTATGGACACCCCTTCGCGCCCATCCATCACCCTCTCTGCAGAGCAGCGCATCGAAGACAGCATTGTCTACACTGACGACGTAGCCCGGCAGCGCGCCATTGCCTATGACATGCTGCGGGAGTTTTCTGCCAAGAGGGCAGCCTACTATCGCGACAGTTCTAAGATCAACCTCAAGAAACTGCTCGGCAAAGATGTCATCATGTTTGCCGCCCGCGGGGTTGCCACCGCCGAAGAGTTTGTGCTCGAGGCATTCCGCGCCTGCGAAAGCTCCAGCGAGGAAACGGTCATGGGCAACCTGTGGCAGGCGATGATTGCGGCAATCTCTTCCGACACCCTCGACACGGGGGACATGATGACGGTACGCGACGGAGCCCTTTACGTATGCGAGCTCAAATCGCAGGTCAACACCACCAATTCGGCGTCATTCCCCCAGGAGCTCCGCGAATTGAAAGAAAAGTGCGAGACCCAACGGCGATTTAAGCGCGCCAGCAACCAACAAGTGCTGCCAGCGTTCTGCGTGCTGCGCCACAACAAGGCTATCGACGAGATACGCACGTACCAACCCGACGAGCGCGATCAGGCCAATCGGGACATCGCCGGATTTCAGTACCGGTACCTGACGGGTGCGGCCTTTTGGCAATGGCTTACCGGTTTCGACTCCGTCGAGGGTCTTATCGACGACGTTTCCCGCATCGAGATCGGCGACGTCCGCCAAGCGCGTCAAGAATGCATCGACCGGCTGCAGGAAGAGATGCGCCAGGCCCTTGAGGAGAACTCCCTTGGCAACACTATGAACGACGTCCAACTGCTCAAGCAGCGGCTTTGCTAGTTCGAGAGCCGCGTCATATCCCTCCAGAGAACAGGCGCAGCCATGTCGGAAATCATCGTGCGACAGGCGCCTGCCACGTTTCGTCGTTGGTCAATCGATAGCGGGAATGGCGAAAATCGGCGAATCGCTCGTCAGGTTCGTCCCCGTTCATGTCCCCGATAATCGCCCGCCCAATGGCCTCGCCGAGCGCTACCGGCACCGCATTGCCGATTTGCTTGTACATATCCGCAACATTCCCGCAGATACGCCAATCGTCGGGAAAGCCCTGAACGCGCTTGTACTCCTCCACCGAAAGCGGGCGATCTTCCGTAGGATGGCACAGATCCGTCGCCGGCATCGTCGGAGAGGTGACCAGCGTCGGAGACGGACGATCGAATCGTATGCGCCGATAGAATCCCGTCTTGCCACCCGACAGCTCAAAGGCCTTCCCCATGGCATCGCGCTGCACAGCCACGGGCAGATCTTTCCAATACTCCCCCTCTTTGAGCATTCTAAAATACTTGAGGCGCTTCTCGGGGAAATCGGTATGCTGCATGGGACGCGCCTTCAAATCCCCCACGGCCTCGCCGAACGTTTTCCACGGCGGAAGTCCGTGCTGCCCATCGCACTCGTGAGTGGGCGTCAAATAAGGGGCTTTGCTTTCTCCCCGCTTTCCGATAAGCACAACGCGTTCCCGAATCTGAGGCGCACCAAAATTCGCAGCGTTATACAAATTGAAGCTCACGGAATACCCCGCCTCCTCCAATTTGCGAAGAATCACATGCAGCGCGCCCCCTTTGACCGGCTGCCCGTGTCGCTCAACAGCATAGGGAGCCGAAAGAAGCCCGCGTACATTTTCTATTACCAGGTACGTAGGTTTTATTTCTGAAGCCAGTTCAAGGTACTTCAGGAACACATTGCCCCGCGCGTCGTCAAACGCACGTCGCGCGCCAGCCGTGCTAAAAGCCTGACAAGGAGGGCCGCCGAACATGACATCGACCTTCGCATCCGATTCCAAACCGGCCATCCGAAGGATCTCCGTGGCCGAATACTGGTTGATGTCGCCAATCAAGGCGCCTTGCGGTCGCATTGCCTGAATGGTCATCCTGCATTTGCGATCGTTTTCGCAATAGAGAAGCGGCTCAATGCCCGCAGCTTCCATGCCCAGGTCAAGGCCGAGCGCCCCCGAAAAGAAGCTGAGCGCCACTATTCCCGGCTTTTCGCTCATCAAGCACCCATGATCCTCAGGCTCTGGGACGAGATTGTTGTCCCGCATGTAGTCCCGCAGCGCTTCTTCGCGAAGGACCCATTTGTTGCCGACTTTTTGGGCGGGCAGTTTTTCCTCTCGGATGAGCCGCGTCACCGTCTGCTTGGTAACGCCGATTGAATCCGCTGCGTCATCTACCGAAAGAAGACTTTCCTGCTTCTCCGAAACCATCTATATCCACGTTCTTTCTATTTGGAAAATTTTTCAGACCATATTATCACAGAGCGGCTTTAGCGCAGTCGTGGAGGCGACAGCCGGATGAAAGAACTCGCTCTACTCCCACAGTTTGCCAACGACCGCCGTCAGAATGCGGCGGCCCCGTAGGCGGCGGCGTACCATGAGGAAAACTCTCACCAAGGAGCGAGGAGCGCACCATGATCACCCGTCTCACCTTCGACCAGATCATCACCGCGGTACACGACGCCTATGAAGCCTGCAAGGACATCAAGGGCGGCCAGAACGCGCATTATATCCCGTATCTCGCGAACATCAATCCCAGTTTGTTCGGCATCAGTCTGTGCCTGCCGGACGGCCGACTCATCTCCGTGGGCGACACCGACTACCGCTTCGGCATCGAGTCGGTCTCGAAGGTGCACACGGCCATTCTGGCGCTAGAGCAGCACGGGGCTCAGGCGATTCTTGACGACATCGGCGCCGATGCCACGGGGCTGCCGTTCAATTCCATCTTCGCCATCCTGCTGGAAAACGACCGGCCCTCCACGCCGCTCGTGAACGCCGGCGCCATCGCGGCCTGTTCGCTCGTCAAGCCCCACGGCGATGCCGATGGGAAATGGAAGGCCATCTTCGACAACATGACCGCTCTTTTGGGAAGCAAGCCCCAACTCATCGACGAGCTGTACCATTCCGAATCCGCCACGAACTTCGACAACCGCTCCATCACGTGGCTGCTGCAAGAGTACGGCCGCATGTACGATGATCCGGAGATGTCGCTCGACCTGTACACGCGCCAGTGCTCACTGGGCGTGACGGCCGAGCAGCTGGCCATCTCGGCGGCCACCATCGCCGACGACGGCGTGAACCCCCTCACGAAGAAGCGCGTGTTCGGCGCAGCGCTCACTTCCAAGGTAGTCGCGCTTATGAGCGCCGTCGGTTTCTACGAGCACTCGGGCGACTGGCTGTATGCCACGGGACTGCCCGCGAAGACCGGCGTGGGCGGCGCCGTCATCGGCGTCATGCCCGGGCTTTTCGGCGTGTGCGCCTTCGCGCCGCCGCTGGATGACGCGGGCAATTCCGTGAAGGCCCAGGCGGCGCTCAAGCACCTGATGAAGAGCTTGAACCTGAACGTCTTTTCCAACACCCACTTCGATCTCGTCGAGGCCTAGGGTCGGGTACAATTCCTGGAAAGCCCCAAGGCCCCAAGCGATTGGATGTGGAAAGGACGAGCCATGATCTGCGACCAAACCGAGCGCGACATTGAGCAACTGCGCCAGTGGATTGACGAGTGCGCGCCGGGCCGTATGGTGTTCTTCGGGGGTGCCGGCGTGTCCACGGAAAGCGGCATCCCCGACTTCCGCAGTGCCGACGGGCTCTACGCCCAGCGCTACCCCTATCCGCCCGAGACCATGGTATCCCGCAGCTTCTTCGACGCTCGCCCCCGCGAGTTCTTCGACTTCTACTGCGACCGCATGCTGGCCCTGAACGCTGCGCCCAACGCCGCCCATCGCAAGCTGGCCGAGCTGGAACGGGAAGGAACGCTTTCAGCCGTCGTAACCCAGAACATCGACGGGTTGCACCAGAAGGCCGGCAGCCGAAACGTGCTGGAGTTGCATGGCAGCGTGTGGCGCAACTTCTGCATGGACTGCGGCGCGCCCTACACCGTGGAGAAGCTGCTGGCCCTGCGCGAGCAGAGTCCCGACGGCGTACCGCACTGCTCGAAGTGCGGAGCCATCGTGAAGCCGGACGTGGTGCTATACGAGGAGCCGTTGGACGACGGCACCGTGACCGCGGCCGTGCGCGCCATCGCTAGCGCCGACCTGCTGGTGATCGCCGGCACGAGCCTGGCGGTGTACCCGGCCGCGGGCCTCATCGACTACTTCAGTGGCGATCACTTGGCCATCATCAACCGCACCCCCACTCCGCGCGACGCCCACGCCGACCTCTGCATCGCCACCAACGTCGGCGAAGTACTCGGGTACTAGCGATATCCCCCGCTACATCCGCACCGACATGCCACTTTATTTACAGAAGCGGAAGAATACCCTCTTCGAGACGCTTTCTCAGAAGCCGCTTGTGCTCCTCGCGCATCGATTCCGATAGAAGCACGACGCCGTAGGCCTCCTCGGGCACGCTGTCGATGAGTCCGTCGATGGCCTCCATGTCCACGGCTGCCGCAAAGCGCTTGATGGCGGCCGTCAAGTCAGGGTTCGTCGTCTTCGCCATGTACCCGAAGGGATGAATCGCGACGCTGCCGCCTTCGCCATCGGGCAGCCGATAGCACGAGACATTCGTCCCGAAAACGTCCTCGCGCTCGGCCTCCTCGTCGCCCAGCCGGCGCGCCGCCACGCTGGGGCTGCGCTTGCTGAAGAGCGAGCTGCCCATATCGTAGACCGGCGCCAGCTCATAGGTCATCGGTGCCGTCATGAGAACGCCCCAGTTTCCGTTGTTGCGATCGGGGTTCTTGATGAAGGCGTCTACCACGAACATGTCCCAGAAGCGCTCGCGCACACCCGGCACGCTTCGCAGCAAATCGGACGTTTCGATGGCGGCGAGCACGTCGCCGAGCAGAATGACCTCCCCGTCCGACGGCGCAGAACTGAAGCCGGCATCGTCGTCGGAAAGGGCGTTCTTGATCTCCTTGAACTCGAAGAGCCGCGCGTTCGGGAAGGTGAAGTCGCGGCAGGCACAGACGATCTTCCCGGCCCGGTACCCCAGTATCGTCTCGTGAACGGAAATGCCCAAAAGCTCGTAGATATGCGATCCCAGATACTCGGAAACAGGACTTGAAGTATACGATGGCAGGTGCTTGCCCGCCAAATCACGCGTCGTGCGCGGATACTTGGCAATCCAGGGCTCCCCTTCGATGAGAATGCCCTCCTTCTGTCCCGCGCGTCCTCCATAGAAAAGGCCGCTCGGGGCACAATCGCGCAGATCAGCGATCTCAACCATGAAACGACCTCCTTCAATTCGCGCAAAACGGTTCAGCCATTGCAGCATGGCCCACGACGGTGATCCTAAAGATGCGATACGGCAAAACAAGATGGCCGGAAATGCTTTTATAACGCCCACTGCCTGCAATAGCGCTACAATGCATTCCAGCTTTTAACCCCTTTGAAGGGAATGGCCATGCCTAACGTCGTCATCAGCGCGGACAGCACGTGCGACCTCTCGCCGGAGCAGCGGGAGCGCTACCAGGTTCGCAGCTTCCCGTTCCATATCGAGTTTCGCGGGCGCGATCACTTGGACAACATCGACATCACGCCCCAGGTGCTCTTCGACGGCTTCTACGAGGACAAGTCGCTGCCCCAAACGGGCGCCTGCTCGCCGGAGGCCTATCGGCAGCACTTCGCCGAGCTGACAGCCGACGGCTCGAAGGTCGTCCACTTCAACCTGGGCAGCGCTCTTTCCTCCGCCTACGAAAACGCAAGCGCAGCGGCGGCCGACATGGAGGGCGTCTACGTCATCGACGGCAAGAGTCTCTCGACCGGCATCGGCCTACAGGTGCTCGCGGCGTGCCGCATGCGCGATGCGGGCATGAGCGCCGCCGACATCGCCCGCGAGGCCTCCGAGCTGCACAACCGATCCCATGCGTCGTTTGTACTGGACACCATGGAGTTCCTTGCCGCCGGCGGCCGTTGCCCCACGCTGGTGGCCTACCTGGGCGGCAAACTCAGCTGTCGGCCGGGCATCCTGGTGGACAACCAGAGCGGCGCCATGAAGGTGGGCAAGCTCTACCGCGGCAAGCAGGAAAAGGTGCTTGAGCGCTACGTAAGCGACACGCTGGCGCGCTACACCGACATCGTGAAGGACGAGATCTTCATCACTCATTCCAGCGTGAGCGACGAGGTTGCCGCCGCCGTGCGGAAGCTGCTGGAAGAGCGCGGGTTCCGTACCATCTACACCACCACGGCCAGCTGCACCATTTCGAGTCACTGCGGACCGGGCACCCTCGGCATCCTGTTCATGACCGAAACGCCGAGCGCTTAGAAAGTACGGGACGAGAGGGGGAGCGAAGCGGAGCAGCTCGCCCGTCATCCTGCCACACCGCCACACCAGCGCACCAGCATCGAGAAACGGAGGATCGCCATGCGCGCATTCATCGCCCTGGAACTACCCGCCGACTTCGCGGATGACACGGCGGCTGCAGCGCGCCGACTAAGCGCGTCTTTGGAGGGACGTTTTCTCGACCGCAGCACCTACCATCTGACGCTGGCCTTCCTCGGCGACATCGATGATGCCGAAGCAAGTCGGGCCATGGACGCCCTCGATGTGGCTTGCGCTGGCTCGGCTCCTGTTTCGCTTGCGCCCGACGGCCTGGGAAAGTTCGGCCGCCCCGCCGACGCGACGCTCTGGCTGGGCGTGGCGCCCGACCCGGCCCTTCAGGCCCTAGCCGAACGCGTTCGCGAAGAACTCACCGCCCGCGACGTTCCCTTCGACCCGAAGCCTTTCCGCCCTCACATCACCTTGGGGCGCCGGGTGCGCATTCCGAAAAAGCCCCTACCGCCACTGGCCTTCCCGCTGCCGGCGCACGCCCGCACCGTCACACTGTTCAAGAGCACGCTTTCCCGCGACGGCGCCGAATACAAGCCGCTCTACACAGTGGAGCTGGGGGAGCCGGCAGAGATGCCGACGTCAACCCCTAATTAGCTGAAAGGCCCCGGGCGCACATGGCTACCCGGGACCGACGCCATCGTACCTCGCGGCAAGCTCACCAGGGAACCCCAGGCAAACCGCGCATCGCTCAAAGGGTTATTGCTCGGCGCACCAAGCCACAAGTGCGTCGCGCAGGAAGGCCGTCGCGCCTTCGCCTGCCGAGCCGTCGTAGTAGGCCGTGAAACGCGGATCGGCCACGTAGCCCTCGGCCAGGGCGGCATGGGCCGCTGGAGAATAGGCCCCCTCGCCCCAGTGCATTTGCAGCCAGCGAGCGTGCATGGCGCACAACTCCCGAGCCGCTTCGCCTGTCGGGTCGCCCGTCGCCTTCGCCTGCACCAGCTGCTCGAGGATGGCCGCCTCCAAGGCCTTGGCGTCGTTCCACTCCGCCTCGGTCATGCCGGCCATGCGCTCGTTGGCCGCGTCCATGGCCGCATCTCCGTGACGTCGGCGTACCTCGGCGCCGTAGTGCTCTTCGTTCTCGGCAATGGCCCGGGCCTTCATGCCTTCGAATCGTTCCTTATCGGTCATAGTGCATCTTCCTTCCAGGGACGCGATGGTCTTCTCCACCGTTCCCATCAGAGTTTCCAATTCTTTTTGCCGCGCGCGCAACGTGGCAAGGTGGTCGGTGAGCACCGCACGGAAGTCGAAACGGTCATCAGCGAAGGCGTCGCGAATGGCGCCGAGAGAGAGCCCACAGGACCGCAGCAGCAGAATCTGCTGCAGCCGCTCCACATCCGCCGCACCGTAATGGCGATAGCCGCTGGCCGTGCGCTCGGGATGCAGCAGCCCCTCGTCCTCGTAATGGTGCAGCGCCCGCACGGTCACGCCGGCCAGCTTCGCCAGCGAACCCACGGTATACGAGGTCCCTTCCGCTTGCGTCCTTCGCTTCTTTTGCACACGTGGCATTTTGGCCGCTCCCACCTCCGCCCCCCCCTTTCGTCTTCCTTCGCTTCCAGCGCTTCCGTTTCCAGCGCCTTCGCTTTCGGCGCCTTCGCTCCCAGCGTTTTTGCTCCCAGCGCCTTCGCTTCCGCTTCTTCGCGAGATCGCTCATCTCGCCTTGCCAAGACCAGCATAAACCCTCACGTTCCGTAAGGGTCAAGGGCTTTCAGAAGATTTTGTAGCCGCAAATCAACGGTTTTTACGGAACAACCGTGATTTTGAGGCTAAAAAAGACCCATCTTCTCGCAAACGGGCAAAAAGATAGCCCCGAATCGACGGTTCGGGGGTGCGGACGTTTTTCCGGACGGCCTAGGCGGCCAGCCC
>UMHU01000274.1_pt1 | contig 53817 bp, 38 predicted proteins | sample 1965591 | NCBI WGS metagenome assembly UMHU01 (sample SAMEA4836101, study PRJEB28245) | human gut metagenome | biome: gut microbiome; material: fecal sample | place: Denmark | collected 2008
CCAGCGGCTTACTCCGACGCACCGGGTCCCGACCATGCAGCCGTCCCGCTGGCAGTCTGTCCGTTCTGGTTTTTGGGGGTGTGAGGTGTGGTGGTTTGCCGGGAGGTGGTGGGCCATCAGCGCTGCGCTGGATGGCTGCAGGGGCTGAGTTTCCTTGTGGTGTGCTGGGAGGGTGTGGGCTATCAGCGCTGCGCTGGATGGTTGCAGGGGCTGAGTTTCCTTGTGGTGTGCCGGGAGGGGAGGGGCATCGGCGCTGTGGTGGATGCAGTGGAATGAGGTTTTGGCGGTTTTTGTCGAAGGGTTTTTGTTGACTTTTGATGGTGGGGTGGTTATACTGAAAGTACATATCTGGGAACATTCTGGGCCGTTCGGCTATCTGATCCCCATATGGTTGGTTGTATAAATATGGCGGGGAGGAGCCGGTTGGTTGTGTGAGGTTTTTTCTTTTGCCATCATAGTGAAAGGAGGAGTCTTATGCAGAGGAAGCGGCTTGAGGATATGAATCTTCTGGATGATTTTTTGTTTAACGCGGTGATGACGTTTCCTGGTATTGGTGAGAGGTTTTGCAGGTTGCTGTTGCAGGTGGTGCTGGGGCGTGAGATCGGGAGGCTGCGGGTTGTTGCGCAGAGGGCTTTTGGTGGCCGGGATGAGGGTTTTCGCGGGGCGCGGCTTGATGTTCTGGCTGAGGAGGAGCTGATGGATGTTTTGGCGGATCCTTCTGTTTTTGACATTGAGCCGGATAATAATGGTGATGTTGTGAGTATGAAGGATCTGCCGAAGCGGGTGAGGTTTTATCATGCGATCATTGACAGCCGGTGTTTGAAAAAGGGTGAGGGTTTCGGGAAGCTTAAGAGGGTTTTTGTTATTTTTGTTTGTTCGTATGATCCGTTTGATCGGGGTAGGATGGTGTATACGATCCGGAATATGTGTGAGGAGATTCCGGAGATGGAGTATGATGATGGGCTGAGGACGGTTTTTCTGAATACGAAGGGAGATGGTGCGGGTGTGCCTGAGGAGCTGGTGGCGCTGCTTCATTTTTTGGAGGATACCAGGGAGGTGAATGCGGTAAATGATGTTTTGAGGGAGTTGCTGGAGATGGTCAGGGTTGTTAAAGATGATGGAAAGGTTACGGTGGCATATATGAAGAGTTTTGAGATTGAGCAGATGTGGATTAATAAGGGGATTGAACAGGGGATCAGTCAAGGAATCGCCCAAGGGATTGAGCAGGGAATTAGCCAAGGAATCGCTCAAGGGATTGAACAGGGAATCAGTCAAGGAATCACTCAAGGGATTACTCAAGGGATAGAAAAGGGTCGTAGTGAAGAGAGGGCGAATACGTTGAGGGAGAAGGCGCGTGCAGATCGGCTGGAGAGGGAGCTGAGGAAGCTGCGGAGGGGTAGAAGAGATGTTTGAGGCGGAAAGGTTATGGTGGCGTATATGAAGAGTTTTGAGATTGAGCAGATGTGGATTAATAAGGGAATCGAACAGGGAATCAGTCAAGGGATTGAAAAGGGTCGTAGTGAAGAGAGGGCGAATACGTTGAGGGAGAAGGCGCGTGCGGATCGGTTGGAGAGGGAACTGAGGAAGCTGCGGAGGAGATGATGTTGTTTGGTTTTGGGAGAGTTCCCGGGTGTTTGGGCCTGGGGGCTCTTTTTTTGTGGGATGAATGGAGGGAGGGACGAACGGACAGTCTGCCAGCGGGGTGGGGCATCGGCGCTGCGTTGGATGTGGTTGGGGTGAGTTTTTTGCGGTTTGTCGTGAGGGGATTGGGGAATAGAGGTTGGTTTGGATATATTGTAGTGTTTTTGTGTAATATTTAAATTTATTTTTGGAGTATTTTGGATTATAATTATGGAAAAAGATGGTTGGCCTGATTGGTTGACTGATTGACTGATTGACTGGTTGATTGATATCCGGAGTTTTGGTGACTGTTTTGTGGGACTTGAGAGAAGAGCTTCGGATGTGTGTTGATGAGGGGTGTGTGATGGGCTTCGGATGTGTGTTGATGTGGCTTGTGTGAGGGTTTCGGATGTGTGTTGGTTTGGTTTTGAGGGTGGTCTTTTGGGGGCTGCCTGGGTTTTGGAGGGGAGTGGAGTGTATGTGTGATTATGTGGTTTTGCCGCTTTTGAATTCGTCTTTTGAGCCTGGGAGGGCTCGGGAGGTTGTTGAGGGGTTTGTGGATGTGGATTTGAGGAATATTGCGCGGGCTGAGCTTTTTTATTTTACGGGGCAGGCGGAGGAGTGTTGTGAGATCACGAGGAGGTATCTGTCCAGCAGGGTTATTGAGCTGAAGCTTTCGGCGTGTATTTTGTATGGGTATTCTAATCTGTCGCTGGGGAATGTGGCGGCGGCTAAGCGGGGGATGGAGGGGATCCAGTCCTGTGTGAAGATTGCTATGAAGAAGAAGGTTCCTAAGGATGTTTATGCGTCCTGTCTTCTGGCGGGGTATGTGGGGGCGGTTTTGCTTCATCTGCCTACGGATGGGATGCCTGCTTTTGGGGAGTACAGCAGGATGCTTCCTGAGGGGCTGAGGCTTTTTGCCACGTATGTGATGGCTCACCATACTTATCTTAACGGGGAGATATGGAGTGCTTATGGGATGGGGAAGGCTGCTTTGTTTATGGCGGATAGGTCGTATCCGATCAGTATGACGTATATCCACTGTATGATGGCGGTGTGTGCAATCAACCGAAAGCATAAGCAGGAGGCACAGGAGGAGATGCTCCGGAGCTGGGAGCTGGCGAAGATGGATGGGTTTCTGGAGCCTTTTATTGAGCATCATGGGCTTTTGCGGGGGCTGATCGAGGCTTGTATCCGGAACCGGGATCCGGAGGCGTATCAGCGGATCACGGAGGGTGTGATTTCTTTCAGCAGGGGCTGGATGGCGCTTCATAATCCGGAAAACCGGAGAAAGGTTACGGGGGAGCTGTCGACGATGGAGTTTTCTATTGCCATGCTGGCAAGTGGGGGATGGACCAATAAGGAGATCGGAGAGCATCTGGGAATTTTCATTAATACTGTCAAGCATTACCTTACGGATATCTTTTGCAAGCTGAATGTCAAGAAGCGGGATGAGCTGAAAAAATTTATGTTAAAATAGTGACAGAGGCACTTTTTTTTGAAAAAACGGGCCTTACAAAACAACTGGTAGTGTTGTATAATAAATACCACAAATAGTCAGATTTTATTGGGAAATCAGACGAAAAGAACCAGTGAACGAGTAAGTTAAGAAGGAGGAGTTGAAGACTGATTCTCGATAGCATCTGATAATGTCAATATCCTTACCAAAAATGCCTGGTATATTGACACTACAATCACATAAGGGTAAAATACTGAAAAGGTGTAACCTGTTTACTCACCGGCTAAAAACATGAAGCTTTTTTAAGAGAAAGGAATATAAACAGAAGTAAAGTAATAAGAAATACAGTACACGTTAATGCACACACAGGAAAGCGGGAAAGGTATGAAAAAATTAAGAAATAATAAGATCAGAAAACTCCTGGCATTTATGGTGGCTTTGGCGTTGATGGTATCCTGTATGCCGAGTGCATATACGATCTCCGCGAGTGAGGCGTTCGGAGATGGAACGGAGGATATATTTACAGATGGCGAAATTACATCTGAACCAGCGGCCGAAGAATCGACACCGGATGTAAGCAGCGCTGACCAGGAGGAAACGGAACAGGCGCAGCAATCGACGCTTACATATGAAAATGATTCTGTTAAAGTAACAGCAGAGGCACTGGAGGACGGAGCTCTTCCGCAGAATACAGCATTGAAGGCTGACAGCGTAAACGAGAATTCATCCGTATCTTATGATACAGTTTCTCAGAAGCTTTCAGCAGCAGCTACAGACAAGGGCAGCAGCCTGAGAGGTTTTTTTGCGTATGATGTGTATTTTGCTGATGGCGACGGAAACAGAGTCGAGCCGAACGGCAGAGTCAGAGTAACTTTTGAGTACAAGACACCGGCAGCACCGGAGCTTACCGATGCAGCCAGCACGAGTGTAACCGTTGAGAAGCTTCATTATAACAGCAGTACCGGTGATACTGATGTTAACACCTTACAGGCCAACGAGGATCTGAAGGTTCTGAATGTCAACGAGGGCAAACAGATCCAGACACTTCAGGTTGAAACTGGCAACGCAGCTGTTTTTGCCGTTATGTGGGATTCTCCTGAGACAGCAGATGTCGAGGCGGAAGCTGTTTCCGGTAATGAGGACGAGGTGCCTATCGCATCAGAGGAGCTTACGGACGGAATGGATATTTCGGACGAGCCTGAGCAGGATGCAGCTGAGACACCGGCAGCAGAGAATCCGGAGGTAACTCCTGATGCAGAGCCTTCTGAGGCTCCGGCGGAGAATCCGGATGCTGAACCTACCGAAGCGCCGGCAGAGGATCCGGATGTGGTGGAAGAACCGGCAGAGGATATTGCGAGCCCGGATGATGTTCCGGCAGCAGATGAGAATGGTGAGACAAGCCTGATCGAGGTTCTGGGAGACGATACGAATCTTCGTGTCAGCCCATCTATCGAGGCAGAGGTTCTGGCAACTGTAAACGCAGGAACACAGCTTACACTTCTGGATACCGTAACAGCAGAGGACGGAGCAACCTGGTACAAGGTTTCCTGGGAAGGAACCGAGGCTTACATAAGAAGTGATATGGCACAGGTTGTTGACAGCAGTGATGAGGCAGAAGAAGTCGAGGATGTTCTGGAAAGCGAAGAAGTTTCTTATTCCCAGGAAGTTGGTAATGTAGTTGTAACTGCAACAGCAGCGAAGGGCGTTATTCCGGAAGGTGCACAGTTTGTTGTGACTCCGATCGAGAAAGGTTCTGACCAGTATGCAGATATCGAGAAACAGCTTCACGAGGGTGCAGAAAATGAGAGTTATACAGTAGCAGGTTTTCTTGCATACGATATTAGTTTTCTGAATGACGATGGAACTAAGATCGAACCGCAGAACGGAAGTGTCAGAGTATCTATAGCCTACAAAGAAGCAGAAATCCCAGAAGATGTAGCTGAAACAGATACAGCACAGGAAAACATGAGTGTATCTCTGGTACATTTTGTGGAGGATGCAAATGGTAATGTCACAGAAGTTGTTAATATGAGCAACGATGGACAGGCTGAAGTAAGTACAACCGACAATGGAGAGATTGAAAGTGCAAACTTTGAAACAGAGAGTTTTTCTACTTTCTCAGTTGTATGGTTGGCAGATGATTTCACTTCTGTACAGACAACTAGTAGTTATGGTGAGGAGAGTACTGTTGATAGTGCTAAAAGTGGTATTACTATCAATATGTTTAATTACAATAATGAAATAAATGAAAATCATTCTTTGAAGTTTAGTAATGGAAGGGATGGAGTAATCGATTATAATAAGTGGACAGGGTCAGCTAATCCCTATCCTAACATTATGAAAAAGACATTGGGATCAGATTCATATCCGGCATTAAAAATAGCAAAGAGGGGGGAGAATAATAGTAGTTCGTATTTATTCTCAACAGATGAAGGTAAGGGCAAGACGGTTTATTCTGATGCAAATTACTTATTTAAAAAAGATGCAGATGATTACTATGAATATGATAGTGCTACAAATTTTGCACAGTTTGATGAAAAGACAAAAAAATTTACTGTATATAAGGTACCAGGAAGTTGGGGAAATGCAGTAGGCCTACAAAGCTATCCGAAGCATGGAAGTTTCTTCCCGTTCAATACATTAGGTAATTCTGTTATAGAACGTACAGCAAACGGCTCTGGTATTTATGGAATTTCAACGAATCCAGATTACCATTTTGGTATGACAATGTCAGCTAAATTCATTCAGCCAAAAGACGGAAAAATTAAAAATAATGATATGGTATTTGAGTTTTCTGGAGATGATGATGTATGGGTTTACATCGATGGCGTTTTGGTGTTGGATATTGGTGGTATTCATAATGCAGCGTCTGGTTCTATTAATTTTGCTAATGGCAACGTTAGAGTTGGTAACAATAATAATCTAAATTTAAGAAAATTATTTGCTGATGCAAATACAAAAGGAGATTTTGTTAGCGGAGAGAATCGTTTCGCAGATTATACAATGCATACAATTAATTTCTATTATCTCGAAAGAGGTGAGGGTGATTCCAACTGTAAGCTTAAGTTCAATCTTCCAACAGTTCCGAAGAAGTCGGTTACGGTTGAAAAACAGTTGAGTAATACGGATAAAGAGAAGTATGCAGATGTAGAGTTTAAATTTCAGTTACTTGTTCAGAATGACAACGAGGAGTATGTTCCATCAAGTACTGCAGGTATTTTAAGCGATGATAGCGAAGTTAAGTTCAAGAGTGAAACAATAAATGACGTTTCCTACGCTAATGTGTTTACGTTGAAACCTGGTCAGCATGCAACTTTCTCTGGACTTGAGGAAAATAAGAATTATAGGGTTCAAGAACTTGATGTATCAAATGACAAATATGATCAGGTTTTAATCAATGGGAAAAATGCAACAAATCAGAGTGGAAATGTTATTTCTAGTGTAGCTACAGTTGACAGTAGACCATGGGTAACTTTTACTAACAAGTGTAGTGAGGAAAATAGTCGTAAGCTGTGTATTACCAAAAAGATTAAAGGTGATATTCCTGTAAATGATAAATTTGATTTTAAGATAAAGTTGAATGATCAGCAGTATACAGGAAATTATTATCTGCAAGATTCTGAAGGAAATTATTATACAAGTGAAAATGGAACATTAAAGAAGGCAAAAAATAAGACTGTGTGTGGAAGTGCAGTTAATGGTGTTGTTTCTTCAGTTCCTGCAGGATACACAGTAGTTCTTGAGCAAATTTTAGCTGGAACAAGCTTTGAGGTTAACGAGATCAATCTTAAGACAACGGATTATGGAAATCCTGAGTACAGTATTGAGGCGGCAGAGGATGTTAATACAACTGATAAAGCATCAGGAAAAATTAAGTTAGGTAGTGATGCGAAGGTAACAGTTACTAATACACGCAACGATGTAGCCAGTCTCGAAATTACAAAGGTAAATACAAGCAATCAGCCATTACTTGGAGCAAAATTTACTCTTACATTGGATGATGATCCGGCGAAAACGTATAAAGTAACATCAACATCTGATGAAAGTGGTCATTTGAAGTTTGAAAATCTTTCAGTCGGAAATTATACATTGACAGAAACAAAGGCACCGTCTGGCTATGTTAAATCTACAGAGAGTTATAAAGTAAAAGTATCAGTTGAAAATAATAAGGCAACTGCTAAGCTTTATAAAGCAGATGGTACGAATGAAATTGAGAACAAACAGATCATTAACTACACTGAGAAGGAAGAAGCCGAAAATAATCTTACCAGTAGCAAAACAGCTGAAGTTGTTGATTATGAGAATAGAATTTATAAGATTAATCTGAATGCTGAGGTGACAGGACGAGAAGCAGGTGAAGCGGCTAAGAATGCCAGTGTAGTAATGGTACTGGATTCAAGTAGTTCAATGGCAGATGACGGAAAGATAACGGCATTAAAGACTGCTGCAAAGGCATTTGTGGATAACTTAAGCAGTCATTCAGACACGAGTAAAATTTCAATAGTTTGGTATTATGGAGATAATACTACTGATGTATTGGGTTATAAAACTTTGAATGCTCCAGGTGTAAATGACTTGAAAGACTTTATTGATAATCGTAAGTGCACTCAATGGAGTGGGGCAACACCTATGGGTGAAGCGCTAAAAGAAGCAAATAGTTTGGTTGAAAGCGCAGACAGCAATAGCAGCAAATATGTATTGTTTATGACAGACGGACTACCGGGTGGTTATACGACCTTTTTGGGCAACGAGGATGTAAATAGAAATTCTGCTGTTGCAAACGAAGCTGTTAGGCAAGCCGCTAGTATAAAACCAAAAGCAACCTTATATACAATAGGTGTTGGTTTAACTAAGGATAATAAGGATATTTCATTTACATGGAAACGAGATAATGAGACAAGTTTAGTAACTGCAAAGGATTTCCTGAAGGAAATAGCAACTAAAGAGAAAGATGGAAGAAAATACACTTATAACACAGATAACTTAAGTGAGTTAACCGGTATTTTCACAGATATTGCTGGTAAGATTGGTGATCTGTTTACTGTTCAGCCGAAGAAAATCGTAGATGTGATTGATGCAAGATTTAAGCTTACGAATGATGGATTAAATGATTTGGCAACTAACCGTAGGCTTGGAACAGGAAAAATTAACCCCAATAAGGACGGATCGAAGGAAATTATCTGGACAGATAGAACTACAGGTTCGGAAGTGGGAAAAGTTACGATTGTTGAACAGGCTGACGGTACAACTAAAATTACCTGGACAGGACAGGCGGCCAGAATTGGAAATGCAGCCACAGAGAACGAGGATGACAAAGGTTGGAATGCAAGTTTCCGGATTCAGGCGAAAGACGACTTCATTGGTGGAAACATGATTCCTACTAATGGTGCAGCTTCAGGTATTTATCTGGATGGCGGTGGTATTAAAAAGTTTGAGCAACCATCTGTTAATGTTAAGCTTCTTAGTCTGAGCATTGGAAACGATACAACAACTGTTTTCAAAGGTGACCCCATTAATACTCGGAACTACGGAAATGTGCTTGCTGAAACGATAGCGGTTGTAGAACTTAACGGTAGCACAAAAACATTAACAGCTGTGAACCCACAGGATAATGGAAAAGTGAAATTGCCAGAGCTGACGGATGATCAGATTAGCAATTTGTCAGAAAATAAGGGATTAATCATTGGTGATAATCCTGATAATCCGCCATATAAGTATACCTATCCAGGTTCTAATGAAGCTGTAGGATATTTCACTTATACTTATACATTGGCTAAAGGCAATAATGCTGATAATCATGTTGCTACAGCGGTTGGAAATGAAGTGGAAAAGTATCAACTGACTGTCACTTATCATCCGTACTCCCAATCTGATAGAAGCACTATATTGTCTGGAACAGGTGTTCAGCAGCCAGAAGCAGAAAAGGGTGGAACACCGGTTAATTCAAAGCTGGAAGCAACTGGTAATTATGTAGTAAATGTAGTAGCCGGTAGTATTCAGATTATTAAAAAACTGGACGTAGTGGCTGAGCAGGACGAAACATTTAATTTCACAATTACAGATGAAAAGAATCGAACAGTTGCAACTGCAACTGCAACGATTAAAAAAGACGAACCAACAGCAACAGCAACAGCGGTATTTACGCTTGCAGAGGGAGTCAATGCAAAACTTGAATCTGATAATACAAAATTAAGTGAGTTGTCCAGAGGTGATTATAAGGTTGTAGAATCTCTTGGCGCAGATGTTCATTATGAATTGCAGGAGATTGCAACAGTTGATGGAGTTGATGGAACAAACTGCCACAGTGTAATTGCAAGAGATCAACAGCAGAAGGCTACAGATATTACGTTTACCATGGGAACAGATACTGGTAATAATGTAGTTCTCAGAGACGGAAATAATGACGTAACTAATGGACAGATTGGAATTGCTAAATTTACCAACAAGAAAACAGTTGTGAATATTGAACTTGAAAAGGTTGATAGTCAGACAACTGATACCAAATTGTCCGGTGCTGAATTTGCGTTATATAAGGTAGATACAAGCGGAAATGAAATTCGAGTTAAATCTTATACATCAGGACAGAAAGGAAAGATTTCTATAGAGAATCTTCCAATTGGTCAGTATGTACTGCGTGAAACGAAAGCGCCAACAGGTTATGTGAAATCTGCTGAACCATGGAATATTACGGTAGAAAATAACAGAACAATAACAGTAAAATATGATGGTAAGGATGTAACATCAAAGTCAGATAATAATAAGACTATATATCAGATTACAAACACTAAGGTATATTCCTTACCAGAATCCGGTGGTCCGGGAACCTATGGATTTACAATCAGTGGTGTAGCGATTCTTGCAACTGCACTCCTGTTGTTTATAAATAATAAACGAAGGGAGGAAGAAGCAAAGAGATCGTAACACATTAATTGTAAATGGCCGATGAAGGGCGAAAAAGAAAAATGCAGAGAAAGAAAGGAGCAAACCTTATGAAAAATTTATTTAAAAAGATTGGTGCATTATTAGTGGCAGCGGTTATGGTACTGTCTATGTGCACAGCAGTATTTGCAGATGATTGTGCGACTATCACATTAACAAATTTTGCAGATGCGGATTCATTAAAGTATATGCAGATTATTGAACCGGATCAGACTCAGCCAACAGGTTGGAAATTTAGTAATGAAGTAGCTGAAAATGCATTTAAAGCAGCAACAAAAAAAGATGCTTGGACTACATTATGGATGCTTATTCTTAAAGCTAATCCAGATGCAACGTCAAATCGCGAATTGAATATTCCAGAAGGCACAACTGCTATTAGCAATGCAGATATTGATAAAGCTTTAAGTACTATTAAATCTAATAAAGCTGCTCAGTGGACTACATTAGAAAATAAAGAGAGTCTGGATGTAAGCGTAGCAGGTGTGTATGCATTCGATGCTAAAAAGGATAAATATACTTACAAAATAGCAACAGCATATGTAGGATTTGGTGCTTATGATAAAGAAAAAGTACCAACACTTCAGAATACAAGCGTGGAGGCAAAAAGATCACATCTGGATATTGAAAAAACTGTTGGTGATGAGGATCATGCAGTTGCAATTGGTGATGTAGTTGAATATACAATCAAAACATACGTTCCTTACATTGACGCAAACAATACAGGAAGTAGAACATTTAGAATTACAGATAAAATTAAAGGTGCTGACTATGTGTTAGGTGAAGACGGAAATGTAGCTGGAACAGTTGTATTAGGCGATGGGAAAAATGCTACTTCAGTTGGGACTACTATTGTTCCAAATGAAAATGACAAACATTCCTTTGAGATTAATTTAGACAGCTTAGTTGCAAATGCAGACAATCCCAATGCAGGTGTGTTAGTTACTGTTAAATATAATGCAAAGATTACTAGCGTAACTGTAGAGAACACTGCTAAGGGCCACAAGAGTGATGAAATATATGGTGGTACTAATGATAATGTTAAGCTTTACACCGGTACTATTGTATTAACAAAGATTGATGCTAAGTCGGAAACAACGAAACTTGCAAAGGCTGAATTTACAGTGCATGAAGTAACAACAAAAGATAACCAAGAAGTTGTAGGAGAGGCATTAACGTTTGATTATGATGAGGAAACAGGTGTTTACACATATAATCCTGATTCCCGTAGAACAACCGTGGTTACAAATGCAAATGGTGAGGTAACAGTTAAAGGTTTAGATAAAGGCAAGTATCACTTTAAAGAGACAAAAGCACCAAATGGTTATTCAATTAATGAAGCTGGTGCGGATATTAATCTTACCTTTGAGGGAAATGTAGCAAAAGCTGAATTTAAAAATACTAGTGGTAAATTGAAAGATTCAAGACTTTCATCCCTTCCATCCACAGGTGGCATGGGAACATACCTCTTCACTATCATCGGTGTTGTAGTTATGGCTGGCGCAGCTGGTGCTTTCTTCATCAGCCGCAGAAAAGGATCTGAGGAATAATCGTTTGATTGCCGGATTGATTCAATTCAAAAATTATTTATAAGCAACGACAAAGCAAGTATTAAGACAGAATAGTTTCTGATTATTCTGTTGAAGAAATCATTACCGCCCGGCCCCTTCGGGGGCCGGAATGGTAAATACAACAGTATGGAGAAACCTATGAGAAAGAATAAGAAGAAAAATTATATTGGACTTGGTTTGCTGTTTCTGATAGGGTTGTCCATACTGCTGTATCCAATGGTCAGTGATGCCTGGAACCGGTACAGGGACAGCCTGCTGATCAGTAATTATAGCAGCAGTGTTTCTTCGGATGATAATTCGGAGAAGATTGACAGCATGTGGAAGGCAGCACAGGAGTATAACGAACAGATCAAGCAGGAAAGTGTGCCGGATGCTTTTTCCGTGAGGGATGGTCAGACGGACAGTACATATGAGTCTCTTCTGAACCTGAATGGTGATGGAATGATGGGGTATGTGGAGATTCCTGTGATCGATGTGAGTATTCCAATCTATCATTACACGACAGATGAGTCTCTGGAGAAGGGTGCCGGTCATTTGTTCGGCAGCAGTCTTCCAGTTGGCGGCAAGAGTACCCATTGTATTTTGTCGGCACACAGAGGACTTCCAAGTGCGAAACTTTTTACAGATCTGAATCTTGTGGAAGAGGGAGATGTTTTTTACCTGCATGTGCTGGGTAAGACTCTTGCCTACGAGGTGGATCAGATTCTTACCGTTCTTCCGGAGCAGACAGAGTCTCTGGGTATCACGGATGGGGATGATTATGTAACGCTGGTTACGTGTACGCCTTATGCGGTGAATACGCACAGACTTCTGGTGAGGGGACACAGAGTTCCGATGAAGGCTGCGAAGGCGGTTCAGAAAACAGAGAAGAAGGTTACCGGAATCACCAATCCGACGCTTCCGATGCTTGCTCTCTGTGTTGTGATCGGAATTGTGATCGCGGTGATCCTGGTTGCCGGTATCAATTCTGTTCAGAACAAAAAACGACGCAGGAAATAGTTTATGGCTAAAAAGAAAAAAAAGAAAAAGAGTAATGTTGTCCTGAACATCATTATTGTCCTGGTGTTTCTGGCGGGGGCGGGTGTGTTCCTTTATCCCACGATCAGTGATATGTGGAACCAGTATCGAAATGCCCAGCTGGTCAGTAAGTACGAGGAAGCGGTAACGGAGCTTTCGGACAACGACTATGACAGGCTGTGGAAAGAGGCGAAGGAGTATAATGCCGAGCATCCGGTGAATGCTATTGTAGATGCTTTTGAGGAAGAGGATACTTATGAGCTGAGTCATCCTTATGACAGAGTCCTGGATCCTAACGGTGACGGACTGATGGGCAGTATCGAGATTCCAAAGATCAAAGCGAAGCTGGCTATCTATCACGGACTGAGCAAGACCGTGCTGGAAAAGGGTGTGGGCCACGTGGAGGGTACCAGCCTTCCTATCGGAGGTAAGAGCACCCATGCGGTTCTGGCGGCGCATCGAGGTCTTCCGAATGCGAAGCTTTTTACAGATCTGGATCAGATGGAAAAGGGAGATATTTTTATCCTGCACATTCTTGGCAAGCATCTGGCTTACAAGGTGGATCAGATCAAGACGGTGCTTCCGGATGAGACCAGTGACCTGGATATTGTTGAGGGCGAGGATCATGTGACACTGGTTACGTGTACGCCTTATGCGGTGAATACCCACAGACTTCTTGTTCGTGGTGTTCGGACGAAGTATGTGGAGGAAGAAGTTACTAAGAATGACGAAACGATTCCGCAGAAGCTTGCGGTTGTGGATCCGAAGAGGGTTCTTGCCGGCGGTGCGGCAGCGCTTGTTATTCTGATTCTGCTGATTTACCTGATTGTCCGCCGCAAGGATAAAAAACGCAGAATGAAACAGCTTTCAGAAAGGAAAGAGGAGGCAGAGAGCGATGAAAAATAGAAGAAAGCAAGGGAAAATATTCCGGAGCCTTCTGGCTGTTCTGATGCTGACGGCTATGCTGGTCACAAGTGTTTTGCAGCCGGTTTTCGCCGGGGATTATGTAGCTGGAAAAACAGGTAATCTGACATTGACGGTTCAGCAGGCGGATGAGGAGGGAAACCAGACTCCGCTGCAGGATGTAGGGCTGACGATCTACAAGGTTGGCAGTGTGAATTTTGATGGCAATGTGCATTTCGTGCTGGATGAGGCACTGGCTGCCGCAGCAATCGATTTTGATTCCATCACGACGGCTGATGGCTGGTATGAAGCAGCAGAGAAGCTGGCGGCTATGATCGTCAGCGGAAGCGTGGATGTGTGGGGTATGTCTAAGTCCTCTGATGCAGAGGGGAATATGACTTTCGCTGATCTGGCTGAGGGTATGTACCTGGTGGTGCAGACAGATGGAAACAGCAGTGTTATGGTTTCACCGATGCTGATCTCCGTTCCTTTTGCAGATCAGGAGCAGGGCTGGATGTACGATGTACAGGCTTATCCGAAGTCTGTAAGTAATCCGCAGAAGCATACACAGATCCAGGTTACGAAGAGGATCTATAATGTTGATGAGAACGACAATGTGATTCCTCTGGAAACGAAAGAGGATGTAACTTATAAGGTTGGCGTTTTTTCGGATCCGGAAGGTACGATCCCGTTCCGTGATGATTATTTACAGGATATCCATATCCAGAATGCTTCCAGTGGTACAGCTACATGGACGGATGTTCCGGATGGCACCTATTATGTATTTGAGCTGGATGAGGATGGAAATCTTCTTCAGCAGAATACGAAGATCGAGGTGGATGAGGAGAATCTTTACTACTACAATGTAACGAAGCCGAATGGTGAGAGTGAAGAGAAGTCCAATCAGGTTGTGATCGGTGGAGATAGTGGTGCTACTGAGGCAGCGGCTTATGTAAATAACTATTATACAAAGATTTCCGATATATTCAGCCGTAACGGATTTATCAACATTAAGAAGAATGTGATGATCGATGGTGTTGCTTCTACTGTGGATGATACGTTCTATGCAGGTGTGTTCTCCACTGAGAGTAACGGTGAGCTGACGCTTGAGAAGGTAGTGACTCTGAAACAGAATGATAGTGTTCAGGTAATGTTGGATCTTCCAAAGGATCAGGAGATCAACAGTGTTACGTATACTGTTCTGGAGACGGATAAGGATGGAAATCCGGTTGATGATGATACCTTTAAGTATACAGTTACCGGTCAGGGTGAGGTTACACTGAATAATGATAACCGATATACTGTAACAAAGGAGATCACCAACAGTCTTTCTTCCGAGCCGACACCGATTCCGACTGTTACACCTGGTGGAAATCATGGTGGAAATGATAGGATCACTCCGATCCCGAATAACGGTACAGCGGGCGGAACTGCTCCGAACGATACCAGCGGTACAGCAAGACGTTCTGTAAAGACCGGCGATGATACACCGATCGGCGTATGGGTTGGAATCCTTGCAGCAGCGATCATTGTTGGCGGTGGTGCAGCTTATGGAGTTAAAAGAAAGAAGAAAAAATAAATAACGGATCATTCTGAAGGATGATCGATGGAAGAACCGGGCGATGTGGATGCCCGGTTCTTTTTTTTGGAATATTTATGTATTGGGGATGAAAAAGCAGCGGGTGATATTTTTTCTCGAAAATTGCTCTTGACATTTTGGTATGATAAGTATATTGTATGTGTTGCAGTAAATTTCATAAAAGATAGCCTTTTATTCAGAGTGGTGGAGATACAAAGGATCTGTGAAGCCACGGCAACCCCGGATAACCCAGGAAGGTGCCAACCTGAGCGAGCAATCGAACAATAAGAGGATTGTTTACAGAATTTAAACAGTCCGGATTGTACGGGCTGTTTTTTATGTATATAACCATTGTTTTATTACAAAAGGAGAAGATCATGGAGAAAATTTTATTTACATCTGAATCTGTAACTGAGGGTCATCCTGACAAGGTCTGCGACTCTATTTCCGATGCGATCCTTGATGCTATGATGGCACAGGATCCGATGAGCCGTGTTGCATGTGAGACTGCTACTACAACAGGTCTTGTACTTGTTATGGGCGAGATCACAACCAAGGCTAATGTTGATATCCAGAAGATCGTTCGCGATACTATCCGTGAGATCGGATATGACAATGCGGATTATGGCTTTGACGCAGATACCTGTGCGGTTATCACATCACTTGACAAGCAGTCCACAGATATCGCTATGGGTGTTGACAAGGCTCTTGAGCAGAAAGAGGACGATATGAATGAGGACGAGCTGGATTCCATCGGTGCCGGTGACCAGGGTCTTCAGTTTGGTTATGCTTCCAATGAGACTGAGGAGTATATGCCATATGCCATCAACATGGCTCACAAGCTTGCTCAGCAGCTGACAAAGGTTCGTAAGGACGGCACTCTGAAATATTTAAGACCGGATGGAAAGACTCAGGTTACTGTTGAGTATGATGAGGCTGGCAAGCCGAAGAGAATCGATGCTGTTGTATGCTCTACACAGCATGATCCGGATGTTACTCAGGAGCAGATCCATGAGGATATTAAGAAGTATGTTTTTGATGCGATTATTCCGGCTGATATGGTTGATGCGGATACGAAGTATTTCATCAATCCGACAGGTCGTTTTGTTATCGGTGGACCTCACGGTGACAGTGGTCTGACAGGTCGTAAGATCATCGTTGATACCTACGGCGGAACAGGACGTCACGGCGGCGGTGCTTTTTCCGGTAAGGACTGCACAAAGGTTGACCGTTCTGCTGCTTATGCTGCACGTTATGTTGCAAAGAACATTGTTGCAGCAGGTCTTGCTGACAAGTGTGAGATCCAGCTTTCCTATGCAATCGGTGTTGCGCATCCGACTTCTGTCAGTGTGAATACCTTCGGAACAGGTAAGCTTTCTGAGCCCAAGCTTGTTGAGATCGTTCGTGAGAATTTTGATCTTCGTCCGGCTGGTATCATCAAGATGCTTGACCTTCGCCGTCCGATCTACAAGCAGACTGCTGCTTATGGTCATTTCGGCCGTACAGATGTTGATCTTCCATGGGAGCATCTGGACAAGGTTGAGACTCTGAAGAAGTATCTGTAAGAGAGTCAAAAAAAATATTTATATATCCTTTTGGCAGGAATATTGATTTTAAGAAATGCATATGATATAATGCCATTAGGCAAAAGAGATAGTAATAGTTCCAAAAGAACAAAGAGTGAAGCCCCCGGTAGTGCCAATACCGGGGGCTTCTTCTAATTTTTTATAGTGGACAAGAAACCACTAGGTTAGCGTTGTCCTACTTGTTGCCGTCTAGCCATTTGCAAACGTAATAGGCAGTTATGTTTGCCATGCAGGAAACAAGAAAAGAGATAATAATTTCCAAAAGAACTCACCTCCTCCCGTTGCCGGGTATCGGGTGGACAACAAAAATATGATAGCATAGTTTAGAACAAAATGGAATAATACTGATGCTGGAAGATGGGGTTTTTTATAGAAAATTTAGAGATAGGGAATATAGTTTATGTTATAATACGTGTATGTGAATGTGTGAATTTATAAAGGACGGAGATACAGATGAAGTTAAAAACACGTATTATTGTGGGCTTCGTTGCGATCATCCTGCTGCCGCTGCTTCTTTTTTCCGCAAGTCTGTACGGGTTCAGCCAGACGCAGGCGAAGCATGTGCAGGAGAGCAGCAGCCAGGCTTCGGATTCCAGCCAGATGGTCTATGATATTTCGCTGCCGCAGTCTTCCAGCAGCCAGGTGAAGCTGATGGCTAAGGATATGATCCTGACCGCAACGATCATTCTTGTTTTTACTGCTTTGTCCGTGGGGCTGTGGATCTACAGGAGTATTGCGGTTCCGCTGGTGAAGCTTAAGAAGGCTACCAAGAACATCAAGGAGGGGAATCTGGATTTTGTGCTGGAGGTTGAGGGGAATGATGAATTTTCCCAGCTTTGCCAGGATTTTGAGGAGATGCGTAAGCGTCTGAAGGAGTCCACGGAAGAGAAGATCCTGATGGATAAGGAGAATAAGGAGCTGATCAGCAATATTTCCCATGATCTGAAGACGCCGATCACTGCGGTGAAGGGTTATGTGGAGGGAATCATGGATGGTGTGGCGGATACGCCGGAGAAGATGGACCGGTATGTGCGTACCATTTATAATAAGACCAATGAGATGGATCATCTGATCAATGAGCTGACCTTTTATTCCAAGATCGATACCAACCGTATTCCGTATACGTTCAGCAAGCTGAATGTGGAGGATTATTTTTCGGATTGTGCGGAGGAGCTTGGGCTTGAGATGGAGACCAGGGGGATCGAGCTTGTGTATGCCAATTATGTGGAGAAGGGTGTGCAGGTTATTGCGGATGGTGAGCAGATCCGCCGTGTGATCCATAATATCGTGAGTAATGCCATTAAGTATATGGAGAAGCCAAGGGGGATCATCCAGCTTCGTGTGAAGGATGTGGGTGATTTTATCCAGGTGGAGATCGAGGATAACGGCAAGGGGATTGCCGCCAAGGATCTGCCGTATATTTTTGACCGTTTTTACCGTACCGATGTTTCCAGAAATTCTTCCAAGGGAGGAAGCGGTATCGGACTTTCCATCGTAAAGAAGATCATGGAGGATCATGGTGGAAAGGTCTGGGCCACAAGCCGGCTGGGAATCGGAACGATCATGTATTTTGTTCTCAGAAAATATCAGGAGGTACCGCTGAATGAGTAGGATTTTAATTATAGAGGATGAGGAAGCGATCGCGGATCTGGAGAAGGATTATCTGGAGCTTTCGGGTTTTGAGGTGGAGATCGAGAACCGTGGTGATACGGGGCTTGTACGTGCCATGAAGGAGGAGTTTGATCTGATCATCCTGGATCTGATGCTTCCGGAGGTGGATGGCTTTGATATCTGCCGGCAGGTCCGTGAGGAGAAGAATACGCCGATCATTATGGTTTCGGCCAAGAAGGATGATATCGATAAGATCCGCGGACTGGGTCTTGGCGCGGATGATTATATGACCAAGCCGTTCAGCCCAAGTGAGCTGGTTGCGCGTGTGAAGGCGCATATGGAGCGTTATAACCGGCTGGTTGGTTCCAATGTGCATAAGAATGATGTGATCGAGATCCGTGGTATTAAGATCGATAAGACGGCCAGGCGTGTGTGGGTCAATGGTGAGGAGACGACGTTTACTACCAAGGAGTTTGATCTTTTGACCTTTCTGGCTGAGAATCCGAACAGGGTTTTTACAAAGGAGGAGCTTTTCCGGGAGATCTGGGATATGGAGTCTGTGGGTGATATCGCTACGGTTACGGTGCATATCAAGAAGATCCGTGAAAAGATCGAGTTTAATACGGCCAAGCCTCAGTATATTGAGACGATCTGGGGTGTGGGGTACCGGTTTAAGGTGTGAGTCTGTGGGGAAGGCTTCGGATGGAGCTGCTGCAGGTGTATGAGTGCAGATCGGAATGATGGTGTATGATCTGCCGGGTGCTTTTGAGAGGAGTGGAGATATGCCGCTGTTGAGGGAAAGAATTTATACGATAGAGGATATTTATGCTTTGCCGGAGGGTGAAAGAGCGGAACTGATCGATGGACATATTTATTATATGGCGCCGCCGAATACGATGCATCAGAGGATTTCAAGTATTTTGTCCAGAAAGATAGGTAACTATATAGATTCTAACAAGGGCAAATGTGAGGTGTTTGCCGCACCGTTTGCGGTGTATCTGGATGAGAAGACGAATACTTATGTGGAACCGGATGTTTCTGTTATCTGTGATCCGGATAAGCTGGATGACAGGGGATGTAAGGGGGCTCCGGACTGGATCATCGAGATCGTTTCTCCGGCGAGCAGGCGTATGGATTATTATACCAAGCTGTTTAAATACAGGACTGCCGGTGTGAGAGAGTACTGGATCGTGGATCCTGTGAAGAAGCTGGTAATGGTGTATGATTTTGAAAATGAGGATACGGAGCAGTATACATTTCAGGATTCGATCAAGGTGGGAATCTATGAGGAGCTGAGGATCGATTTTGCTGAGATGTGATAAAAATGGAGGGGAATATCGTCTGGTGATAGCCCCTCCTTGTTTTTAGGATGAAAAGGACGAACTATGGAAGACAGATTATACAAGAAACTGGAAGCGTACGGTAAGAGTGATTTTTATCCGTTTCATATGCCGGGGCATAAGAGGAATCCGCTGGCTGTGGAGGGGGATTTTCCGGTGGAGATGGATATTACGGAGATTGACGGGTTTGATAACCTGCATCATGCTGAGGATATTTTGAAAAGGGCGCAGGAGGATGTTGCACGGCTTTATGGTGTGCCGGAGAGTTTTTACAGTATTAATGGAAGCTCCGGGGCGATCCTGGCGGCGGTGTCTGCGGCTGTGGATAAGGGGGGACAGATCCTGGTGGCAAGGAACTGCCATAAGGCGGTTTACCATGCGATTTATCTGCGGGAGCTGAGTGTCACGTATATTTATCCACATGAGGATCCGAAATTGGGGATAAACGGAGGGATTTCACCTGGCCGTGTGGAAATGTATCTGGCGGAAAATCCGGAGATCCAGGCGGTGCTGATCACTTCGCCGACTTATGACGGGATCGTGTCGGATGTGGCGAGGATCGCGGAGATCGCGCATCACTATGGTGTGCCGCTGATCGTGGATGAGGCTCACGGGGCGCATTTTCGGTTTTCGGATTATTTTCCGGTGTCTGCGGCGCAGCTTGGTGCGGATGTGGTGATCAACAGTGTGCATAAGACGCTGCCCTGTCTGACCCAGACGGGGGTGATCCACCTGTGCAGTGATCGTGTGAGTCGGGAAAAACTGAAGCGTTTTCTGGGAATCTATCAGAGCAGCAGTCCTTCTTATATTCTTATGAGCAGCATTGATGCGTGCATGGATAAGCTGGAGCGTGAGGGGGATGAGATGTTCCGTGTGTTTACGGAGAATCTGGAAAAAGCACGCAGGCGTCTTTCCGAGTGTAAGTATATCCGGCTGGTAACGCCACAGGCCTGTGAGTGCCAGAGAGTTTTTGATTTTGACAGATCCAAGATATTGCTTTCTACTGTGAACAGTTCGCTGAACGGCCGGGAGCTGCATCAGATCCTCCGGAGGGAGTTTCATCTGGAAATGGAGATGGAGGCGGAGAATTATGTGCTGGCGCTGGCGGCTGTGGGTGATACGGCGGAGGGCTTTGAGAGGCTTTGTGATGCTATTGAAGAGATCGACCGCCGTGAATCGTTAAAATACAGAGAAGAGGCTGTGGAGAAGGAGCCCTTGAAAAACGGAAAAATGAAGCAGATCATGCGGATCTCCCAGGCTATGGATGCGGAGAGTGAGCGGTGTCCGCTGGATGAGTGTATCGGACGGACGTCCGGGGAGTTTGCGTATCTTTATCCGCCGGGGATCCCGCTGATCGTTCCGGGGGAACAGATTTCTGGACATTTCGTAAAAAATGTGAGAAGATACCTGGAACAGGGCTTTGAGGTCCAAGGCCTGAGCGACCAGACCAGTGAGACGGTGTGTGTTGTGAGAAATGAGATGTGAGGTGCGTGGCAGCAGACGGCTCTGTGTATTACGGATCAGAGCGTGTATAGTAACGCATATGCAGCAGAGGAGACATATGGGAAAGATTTTTTACATTATGGGAAAAAGCTCTTCCGGTAAGGACAGTATTTACAGACAGCTGGAGGGGAATCAGGAGCTGGGGCTTAAGCGGCTTGTGATCTATACCACCCGTCCGATCCGAGATGGAGAGGTGAACGGAAGAGAATATTTTTTTGCAGATGAGAATAAACTGAAGGAGTTCCGAAGAAACGGGAAGCTGATCGAGGCGCGTACTTATCAGACGGTTTACGGGCCGTGGACATATTTTACTGCGGATGACGGGCAGGTGTCTGTGGGTAATGACAGCTATCTGGGGATCGGTACACTGGAGTCTTTTGTGAGGCTCCGGGAGTATTACGGCAATGAAGTGATGTGGCCTATTTATATAGAGGTGGAAGACGGAGAGCGTCTGGAGCGTGCGCTTGCCAGGGAGAAGACCCAGGAGGTGCCGAAGTACGAGGAGATGTGCAGGCGTTTTCTTGCAGACCAGAATGATTTTTCCGAGGAAAATATTCTTAAAGCAGGTATATGGAAGCGTTTTGAGAATCATAATCTGGATGAATGTGTGAAGGAGATCGTAAATTATATAAAATCTGTACAATAAGGAAAAATAGTTTTTTTTATACAGAAGATTATGTTATAATTAGTTGAAAGATGTCCGCCGGGTATAACGGAGGGCACAAAAGGCAGAAAGAGGTGATTCTTATGGCAGGATTTCATGACATCATCGGCCATGACGATATAATCAGGCATTTGAAGAATGCGATAGAGACAGGGAAGGTATCCCACTCTTATATTTTTACAGGGGAACCGGGATCCGGCAAGAAGCTTCTTGCGGGGACTTTTGCAGCAGCGCTGCAGTGCGAATCGGGAGAGTCTGAACCGTGTATGACTTGTGATTCCTGTAAGAAGGTGATTGGCAAGAATCATCCGGATATCATTACAGTAACTCATGAGAAGCCTGGAAGCATCAGCATTGACGAGGTGCGTGACCAGGTTGTGCGTGATGTGGATATCAAGCCGTACTGCAGTCCGTATAAGATCTATATCATTCCGGATGCGGAGATGATGACGGTGCAGGCGCAGAATGCCATTTTGAAAACTATCGAGGAACCGCCGGAATATGCGGTGATCATGCTGCTGACAAGCAATATCGACAGTCTTCTTCCTACGATCCGTTCCAGATGTGTGCGTCTGGATCTGAAGGTGGTGGATGACAGTCTTGTGAAGGAATATCTGATGGAGCATCTTCAGGTGCCGGATTATCAGGCTGAGATCGATGCGTCTTATGCGCAGGGCAGTATCGGCAAGGCGAAGGAGGCTGCGACTTCTCAGGAGTTTGCAGATATGACTGCCAATGCCCTGAAGATTTTGAAATATGCCAATTCCATGGAGGTTTATGAGCTGACAGAGGCGATCAAGACTTTGACTGCTGATAAGAATAATATCAATGATTATTTGGATATTTTCCAGTTCTGGTTCCGCGATGTTCTGATGTTTAAGGCAACAAGGGAAATTGACAACCTGGTTTTTAAACAGGAGATTAATTTTATCAGAGAGCAGGCCAGCGAGCGTTCTTATGAGAATATCGAAAAAATCCTTGAGGCACTGGAGAAGACGAAGGTGCGTCTCCGTGCCAATGTTAATCTCGAACTTGCCCTGGAGCTCCTGTTCCTGACAATTAGGGAGAAATAGAATGGAAAAGGTAGTTGGAGTCAGATTTCGTAACGTTGGTAAGATTTATTATTTTAATCCTAAGAATTATAAGGTGAAGGTCGGCGATCATGTGATCGTGGAGACTGCCCGTGGTGTGGAGTATGGCCGTGTTGTCCTGGAGCCGCGCAGCGTGAAGGAGGACGAGGTGGTCCATCCGCTGAAGGAGGTTCTCCGTGTTGCAACGAAGGAGGACGAGGATCATGAGGCTGAGAACCGCCAGAAGGAGAAAGAGGCTTTTAAGATCTGTAAGAAGAAGATCCGTGAGCATGGGCTTGATATGAAGCTGATCGATGCGGAGTATACCTTTGATAATAACAAGGTGCTGTTTTATTTTACAGCGGATGGCCGTATTGATTTCCGGCAGCTGGTTAAGGATCTGGCGTCTGTGTTTAAGACCAGGATCGAGCTTCGCCAGATCGGTGTCCGTGATGAGACGAAGATCCTTGGCGGTATTGGTATCTGTGGAAGGACGCTTTGCTGTCATACGTATCTTTCGGAGTTTGCGCCGGTTTCCATCAAGATGGCGAAGGAGCAGAATCTTTCTCTGAATCAGACGAAGATTTCTGGTGTCTGTGGTCGTCTGATGTGCTGTCTGAAGAATGAGCAGGAGACTTATGAGGAGCTGAACCGGAATCTTCCGGGTATCGGTGATATGGTAACGACGCCGCAGGGTGTTTCGGGTACGGTCCAGAGTGTGAATGTTCTCCGGCAGATGGTTAAGATCGTGGTTGAGGTGAATGACGAGAAGGAGATCCAGGAGTTTCCGGTCCGTGATCTGAGGTTCCGCCCTAAGAGAAAAAAGGGTAAGGGTGGTTCTGCTGACCACGAGGAGAAAGAGGTTAAAAAGGGAGATTCGAAGCCGAATGAGAAGTGATCTGGTTTATTGCGGTGAGCGTGTGGATGATCTTCAGAATGGGTTGTTTGTGATCCAGGATCCGAAGAAGTTTTGCTTTGGGATGGATGCGGTTCTGTTGTCTGGTTTTGCCCGGGTGAAGAGGGGTGAGGTTGCGCTGGATATGGGGACCGGTACGGGGATCATTCCGATCTTGCTTTCTGATCGTACGGATGGGGAGCATTTCACGGGGCTGGAGATCCAGCATGAGTGTGCGGAGATGGCTGACCGTAGTGTGAGGTATAATGGTCTTGAGGACAGGGTTCGGATCGTTGAGGGTGATATCAGGGAGGCTGCCGGGATTTTTGGGGCGGCTTCTTTTGATGTGGTGACGTGTAATCCGCCGTATATGATCGGGCAGCATGGGTTGACGAATCCGCATCTTCCGAAGGCGATCGCGAGGCATGAGATTTTGTGTTCGTTTGATGATGTGGCTTGTCAGGCTGCCCGGGTCCTGAAGGACCGGGGGCGGTTTTTTCTGGTGCACAGGCCGTTTCGGCTTGTGGAGCTGATGGCGACTTTGACGAAGTATAAGCTGGAGCCTAAGAGGATGCAGCTGGTGTATCCTTTTATTGATAAGGAGCCGAATATGGTGTTGATCGAGGCTTGTAAGGGCGGAAATTCCAGGATCCGGGTTGAGCGGCCGCTGGTGGTTTATGAGCGGCCTGGGGTTTATACGGAGGATGTTTTGGAGTTGTATCGGATGGTGTGAATGTTGTGATGTTGTGGCTTAGGGTGGCTGCCCCGGTTGTGAGAGATTGGGGTGGCTGCTCGGGAGGTTTTGGGCCATCGGCGCTGCGCTGGATGGCTGGGAGGTAGTGGTGGCTGTGGTACTTCGGTTGGTGAAGGGACGGCGAGGGGAGGCAGGCTGCTGGTGGTGACACGCTGCGCCCCCTGCTCGGCTGCGGCGCCGGTTTGCTGCCATTCGCGCAAACTCGCTTCGCTCAAACAGTGCGCTCGGTGGCAGCAGCTATCCTCACCTCGCTGACGGGGGCTCCGCTAACGTCACCACCAGCAGCCTGCCTCCCCTCGCCTGAGATTCAAAGCGAGAGATCGCAACGCGTAGCGCACTGAGTATCGAAGAATACAGACACCTTGCCAGAAGTGAATTACTGAGAAAGTGAAGAAATAAAACAACATCGGCACAGCGTAGCACATTGAATATCGAAGCATACGGGCACCTTGCCGGAAGTGAACCACTGAGAAAGTGAAGAAATAAAACAACATCGGCACAGAGTAGCACATTGAATATCGAAGCATACGGGCATTTTGCCAGAAGTGAACCATAGAGAAAGTGAAGAAATAAAACAACATCGGCACAGCATGGCGCGCTGAGTAGCGAAGCATACAGACGCCTTGCCGGAAGTGAACCACAGAGAAAGTGAAGAAATAAAACAACATCGGCACAGCGTAGTGCGCTGAATACCGAAGCATACAGACACAAGTCAACAAATAAGAACAGCGAATCCCTTGCACTACTTAAAAAAAGCCCAAGGGGTGTGCAGAGGGGGCGCGGCTTTGCGGCCCCTTTGCGGTTTTCAAAGTTCCCAAACTTAAACAAACCCCCGCGGTCAAGCGGAATATCCCTCACGGTTAAGTGGAATATCCTCCGCGGTTAAGCAAAACAACTCCCCCACGGCCAAGTGGAAAAAACTCCCCGCGGTCAAGCGAGAAAAGAGGCAAATATGAAACAAAACGGAAAACTATACTTATGTGCCACCCCCATAGGAAACCTCGAAGACATCACCCTTCGAGTACTAAGAACCCTTCGGGAAGTGGACTTAATCGCTGCGGAGGATACCCGCAACAGCATAAAACTTCTGAATCATTTTGATATAAAAACCCCCATGACCAGCTACCACGAATACAATAAGATCGATAAGGGCCATGTCCTCGTGGAAAAGCTGCTGGCGGGTACAAACATTGCGTTGATCACAGATGCAGGTACTCCGGGTATCTCAGACCCCGGGGAGGAGCTTGCCGCCATGTGCTATGAAGCCGGAATTGAAGTGACTTCACTTCCGGGTCCTGCTGCCTGTATCACTGCTCTGACTTTGTCAGGCCTGCATACCAGGCGTTTTGCTTTCGAGGCTTTTCTTCCGGCGGATAAGAAAGAACGAAAAACGATCCTGGAGGAGCTTTCCTGTGAAACCAGGACTATTATTCTGTATGAGGCACCTCACAGGCTTGTACGGACTCTTGGTGAGCTCAGAGAGGCGCTTGGCAACCGCCGGATGACTCTTTGCAGAGAGCTGACCAAGAAGCATGAGACGGCATTCCGGACTACGATCGATGATCTGATGGATTTTTATAAAGATGAGAAGCCGCTGGGTGAGTGTGTTCTTGTGATCGAGGGCAGGAGCCGCAGTGAGATGGAGGCGGAGAAGCGTGCTTCCTGGGAGGAGATTTCCATTGCGGAGCATGTGGCGATGTATGAGCAGCAGGGGAATTCCAGGAAGGATGCCATGAAGCTTGCTGCCAGGGATCGTGGTGTTTCCAAGCGGGATATTTATAAGGCGCTTCTGGATGGAGAAGGTTCTGCTGAATGATCAGGTGTAATTGTGGTACGGATCGTAGGTAACGTGATCGTGGATGATTGAATAAGCTGCATACTGTGACCAAGGATTTTTGGGAACGTATGTGGCTTTTTTTATTGTGGTAATAAAAAGTACTGTGCGGATTTTATCGAAATGATTTGCTTGCAGTATAGACCATATTGCGCTATACTTTGGGATTGCATTTAATAAGATACTTTTTTGCCTGTATTTCCTATGATTTTGCGTGGAAATACAGGCTTTTTTGTGCTATAATAAACTCTGTATTCGTATGTAAAAAATATTTATTTTACAGGTATAAATGACACTTCCGGAGCGGGTTTGAGAATTGCTTTCTGCAAAATGAAAATACAGTATTTCCTGAAATTAACAGATCAGTTTATCTTGCTCAGGATTTGATGTAATGATTTCTGAAGCTGCTATGGTTCTGCAGAAATGAATTTTCAAACACGTCCGGACGACAAGAACAGGAGGAATGACATGGGCGCAGAGAATACAGAATACGGCGCGGATCAGATCCAGATCCTGGAAGGACTGGAAGCCGTACGTAAGAGGCCTGGAATGTATATCGGAAGTACCTCCAGCCGTGGACTTCATCATCTCGTATATGAGATCGTGGATAACGCAGTCGATGAAGCACTGGCTGGTTTTTGTACGGAGATCCATGTAGATATCAATCCGGATAATTCCATTACAGTTACAGATAATGGTCGTGGTATTCCGGTTGGTATCAATCATAAGGCTGGTATTCCGGCAGTTGAGGTTGTATTTACCATTCTTCACGCAGGCGGTAAATTCGGCGGTGGAGGATATAAGGTTTCCGGTGGTCTTCACGGTGTTGGTGCATCTGTTGTAAATGCACTTTCCGAATGGCTGGAGGTTACCATCTACCGAGAGGGTAAAGAATACAAACAGAGATATGAGCGTGGCAAGACTATGTACCCGCTGAAGGTGGTAGGTGACTGTGATCCGGGGCTTTCAGGAACGAAGGTTTATTTCCTTCCGGACAAGGAGATCTTTGAGGAGACTGTTTATGATTATGATATCCTGAAACAGAGACTTCGTGAGATGGCTTTCCTGACTAAGGGTCTTCGTATCGTTCTGGAGGATAAGAGAGAGGGTCAGGAGCGCGAGAAGGTATTCCACTATGAGGGTGGTATCCGTGAGTTTGTAAGCTACCTGAACAGAAGCAAGGAGGCTCTTTACCCGGAGATCATTTACTGTGAGGGTGAGAAGGACGGCGTGTCTGTAGAGGTTGCGCTGCAGCATAATGACTCCTATACAGAGAACACCTATGGTTTTGTAAACAATATCAATACACCGGAGGGCGGTACACACATTACCGGTTTCCGTAATGCGATCACCAATACATTTAATGATTATGCACGTAAGAACAAGCTTCTCAAGGACAGTGAGCCGAACTTAAGCGGTGATGATATCCGTGAGGGCCTGACTGCGATCGTCAGTGTTAAGATCGAGAATCCGCAGTTTGAGGGTCAGACCAAGCAGAAGCTTGGAAACAGTGAGGCAAGAGGTGCGGTAGACAGTGTTGTAAGTAAACAGCTGGAGATTTTCCTGGAGCAGAATCCTGCAGTTGCCAAGGCTACCGTTGAGAAATCTGTTCTTGCACAGAGAGCCAGAGAGGCAGCCAGAAAGGCACGTGACCTTACAAGAAGAAAATCCGCACTGGACAGTATGTCACTTCCTGGAAAGCTTGCAGACTGTTCTGACAAGAATCCGGAGAACTGTGAGATCTATATCGTAGAGGGAGATTCCGCGGGCGGTTCTGCCAAGACGGCGAGAAACCGTGCCACACAGGCGATTCTTCCACTGCGTGGTAAGATCCTGAATGTTGAGAAGGCACGTCTGGATAAGATTTATGGAAACAAAGAGATCAAGGCAATGATCACTGCCTTCGGAACCGGAATCCATGAGGATTTTGATATTTCCAAGCTTCGTTATCACAAGATCATCATTATGACCGATGCCGATGTTGACGGTGCACATATCGCAACACTGCTTCTGACCTTCCTGTATCGTTTCATGCCGGAGCTGATCAAGCAGGGATATGTATATCTGGCGCAGCCTCCTCTCTATAAAGTGGAGAAGAACAAAAAGGTATGGTATGCATATGACGATGATGAGCTGAACAATATCCTTACCGAGATCGGACGTGACGGAAACAATAAGATCCAGCGTTATAAAGGTCTGGGTGAGATGGATGCCGAGCAGCTCTGGGAGACTACTATGGACCCTGAGAAGAGAATCCTTCTCCGTGTGACCATGGACGAAGCTGCCACATCTGAGATCGATCTGACATTTACCACTCTTATGGGAGACAAGGTAGAGCCAAGACGTGAATTTATCGAAGAAAATGCAAGATTCGTTAAGAATCTTGATATCTAGGAGAATAAAGAAGAATGGAAGATAATATTTTTGACAAAGTCCACGAAGTGGATCTGGAAAAAACGATGAAGGAATCTTACATCGACTATGCCATGAGTGTTATCGCCTCACGAGCTTTGCCTGATGTAAGAGACGGTCTGAAGCCGGTACAGCGCCGAGTTCTGTACTCTATGATCGAGCTGAATAATGGTCCTGACAAGCCACACAGAAAATGTGCGCGTATTGTCGGTGATACCATGGGTAAATATCATCCGCACGGTGACAGCTCCATCTATGGTGCGCTGGTCAATATGGCTCAGGAATGGTCCACAAGATATCCGCTGGTTGACGGACATGGAAACTTTGGTTCCGTGGATGGTGACGGTGCGGCTGCCATGCGATATACAGAGGCACGTCTCAGCAAGATATCCATGGAGATGCTTGCTGACATCAACAAGGATACGGTTGATTTTCAGCCGAACTTTGATGAAACAGAGCGTGAGCCGGTTGTGCTTCCGGCACGTTTTCCGAACCTTTTGGTAAACGGTACTACAGGTATTGCGGTAGGTATGGCAACCAATATTCCGCCGCATAACCTTCGTGAAACTATCAATGCAGTTGTTAAGATCATTGACAACATTGTAGAAGAAGACAGAGAAACAGCTATGGAGGAGCTTCTTGAGATCGTAAAGGGACCGGACTTCCCTACAGGAGCGACCATCCTCGGAACGAGAGGAATCGAGGAAGCTTACCGTACCGGACGTGGCAAGATCCGTGTCCGTGCGGTGACGAATATCGAGACTTTGCCAAACGGTAAATCCCGTATCGTGGTTACCGAGCTCCCGTACCTTGTAAACAAGGCACGTCTGATCGAGAAGATCGCAGAGCTTGTCCGTGACAAAAAGATCGACGGGATCACAGACCTGAACGACCATTCCAGCCGTGAGGGTATGCGAATCTGTATTGATCTTCGTAAGGATGCCAATGCCAACGTGATCCTGAATCTGCTTTACAAGCATACACAGCTGCAGGATACTTTTGGTGTGATCATGCTTTCTCTTGTTCCAAATCATGGAAGTATGGAACCGAAGGTTCTGAATCTGAAAGAGATGCTGGAGTACTATCTGGAGCATCAGGAGAATGTAGTTCGCAGAAGAACACAGTATGATCTTAATAAGGCACAGGAGAGAGCCCATATTTTGGAGGGTCTTCTGAAGGCACTTGATAATATTGACGAAGTGATCCGCATCATCCGTGGTTCCCGCAACGTACAGATCGCCAAGCAGGAGCTGATCGACCGTTTTGAGCTGACAGATGTGCAGGCACAGGCGATCGTGGATATGCGTCTCCGTGCATTGACAGGTCTGGAAAGAGAGAAGCTGGAGGCTGAGTATGCAGAGCTTATGGAGAAGATCCGCAAGTTCCAGGCAATCCTTGCTGATCGCAAGCTCCTTCTCCGAGTGATCCGTGAGGAGATCCTTGCCATTGCAGAGAAATACGGCGATGACAGAAAGACTTCCATCGGATACGATGTATATGATATCTCTACAGAGGATCTGATCCCGAGAGAAAATACAGTGATCGCAATGACAAAGCTTGGTTATATCAAGCGTATGACCGTTGACAACTTCCGCAGCCAGAACCGTGGCGGCAGAGGAATCAAGGGTATGCAGACGATTGAGGATGACTATATCGAAGAGCTTCTGATGACGACAACGCACCATTATCTCATGTTCTTTACTAATACAGGACGTGTATACAGACTGAAGGTATATGAGATCCCGGAGGCCGGTCGTACAGCCAGAGGAACTGCGATCATCAATCTTCTGCAGCTTGCACCGGGAGAAAAGATCACAGCTGTGATCCCGCTTCGTAAATATGAAGAGGGTCATTATCTGATGATGGCCACAAAGAAAGGCCTTGTGAAGAAAACTCCGATCAAGGATTACGAGAATGTCCGTAAGACAGGTCTTACAGCAATCGTTCTCCGTGATGATGACGAGCTGATCGAGGTTAAGGCTACTGATAATAACAAAGATATTATTCTTGTGACCAGGGACGGACAGTGTATCCGCTTTAAGGAAACAGATGTCCGCAGCACAGGCCGTGCGTCCATGGGAGTAAGAGGTATGAATCTTACTGACGGTGATGAAGTTGTTGCCATGCAGCTGAACACTCAGGGAGATTATCTGCTTGTAGTTTCCGAGAACGGAATGGGCAAACGTACAGCTATGAGTGAGTTCGTTGTCCAGAACCGTGGCGGTAAGGGTGTGAAGTGCTACAAGATCACCGAGAAGACCGGAAATGTTGTCGGCGCCAAGGCTGTCAACGAAGAGAACGAGATCATGATGATCACTACAGAGGGTATCATTATCCGTCTGCAGTGTGCGGATATCTCTGTTCTTGGAAGGATCACCTCCGGTGTGAAGATGATCAATCTTACAGAAGGTGTAACCGTTGCAAGTATCGCCAAGGTAAGAGATAAAGATCCGGAAGCAGATACAACTACCGAAAAAGCTGACGGAGAAACCGGCGATAACGAAGAAGGCTCTGCAGAGGAAGCTGTCACAGGCAGTGAAGAGGAATAAGGTCGAGGATAAGTCATGACGACGACAAAGAAAAAACGCAGAAAAAAATCAGTAAAGAAGCTGAAATACTCTAATAAAAAACTGAATTTTGTCCACATTGCGACACTGGCGGGGATCATTCTGATCCTGCTGGTGATCGTTCTGGCGGCCAGGGGCTGCGGAAAGATCAGCCACAGAACTCCGGAGGGGGTTGTGGAAGGCTACATCAAAGCGGCAGCAGCAGGCAAGAATAAAAAGATGCAGAGCTGTTACAGTGCGGATAAGTTATCGGATGAGGCGAAAACAGAGATTTCCTCCACGATAAAATATTTTCAGGCCCATGGAGTAAAGGATGTAAATATCGACAGCTGTGGCTCCATTTCTGAAAACAAAAATTATTCTTATGTTTATATCCGCTATAATCTTGTTCTGGAGAACGAGCAGGAATATCCATGTATCAGTACCTATCTTGTAAAGGTCCAGGACAAAAAGTATTATCTGTATGCACCTTCTGAGATTTCAGATAAGATCAGCCAGCAGGCTGCCAAGGATTATCAGAAATTTATGACTACGAAAACCTATACAGATTATACAAAGGCTTATGAGGTTTTTCTGAAAAAGAATCCGGGATACGAGGATAAGATCGCAGGGAAACTGAACGGATAAAGCAGAGGCGGGAGGATGTAAGAATGAAGCGGATTTTGCTGATGGTGCTCAGAAATATAGTCTTTGTTCCTTACTGGTGGATCAAGCTTTGCTGGTATGCAGCGCATACAGATGATTATCCGGAAGAGAAGAAATACGCATTCCTGAGACTGGTAGATGAGCATGCCATTGAAGGCGGAAATATCCATATTGATGTGCATGGAGCTGAAAATATCCCAAAAGAAAAGGGATTTATGTTTTTTCCGAATCACCAGGGACTGTTTGATGTGCTGGCGATCATCCGGGCATGCCCGGTTCCTTTTTCGGTAGTTGCCAAGAAGGAAGTTGGAGAGATTCCTTTTCTGAAGCAGGTTTTTGCCTGTATGAAGGCCTTTATCATTGACAGGGAAGACCTGAAGCAGTCCATGCAGGTCATTGTCAATGTAATACGGGAAGTGAAGGCTGGTCGTAATTATCTGATCTTTCCGGAGGGAACCAGAAGTAAAAACGGAAATCATCCGGGGCCGTTCAAGGGCGGCAGCTTCAAGACTGCCACCAAGACGAAATGCCCGATCGTTCCGGTTGCACTGATCGATTCCTTTAAGGCTTTTGATACCGGCTCTACAGAGAGGATCACCGTACAGGTGCATATCCTTCCTCCGATGTATTATGAGGAATACAAAGATATGCATACCACAGAGCTCGCAGAAGAAGTGAAGAGACGGATCGAAAAGGTGATCGAAGAGAATATTATGTAAAAAAGAAAAGACTTTGATGAAGTTGGAACAAAAACATCATCAAGGTCTTTTTTTGTTGTATGTTTTGCATAAAAACGAAACGTTTTATTTGTGGATTGTTGGGCATATACAACCAAAAGGTTTGATGATAACATAGAGACATCCATACAATATAAATAAAAGATGTAAAGAGGACGAACAGATGAAAAAAGAAGAATACCTTTCTCTGATCGATGAGGTGATCGCACAGGGACCGTACACGGATACCTGGGATTCTCTCTGTGAGCATCCTACGCCGAAGTGGTATGCAAGAGATAAATTCGGAATTTTTATCCACTGGGGTGTTTACAGTGTTCCGGCATTCGGAAACGAATGGTATCCCAGAAATATGTATGTGAAAGGCTCTAAGGAGAACCTGCATCATACAGAGAAATACGGAACTCTGGATAAATTCGGCTACAAGGATTTTATTCCTCAGTTTAAGGCTGAGAAGTTTGATCCGAAGGAATGGGCGGCATTATTTAAAGAGGCGGGGGCGAAGTTCGTAGTTCCGGTAGCGGAGCATCACGATGGATTTCAGATGTATGCCAGTGACCTTTGTCGCTGGAACGCTGCTGAGATGGGACCAAAGAGAGATATTCTTGGAGAACTGAAGACAGAGGTTGAGAAAGAGGGAATGGTTCTCGGTGCTTCTTCTCACAGAGCAGAGCATTACTGGTTCTTTAACGGAGGTCGTCAGATTCCGGAGGCTGATGTCAATGATCCGGAATATGCGGATTTTTATGGGCCGGCAGCAGGGATTACCAGAGATATGACTGATATTTATGACAATCCCCCGACGGAGGAGCATATGCAGGATTGGCTTGTCCGCACCTGCGAGATCGTGGATAAATATCAGCCATCCATCGTATATTTTGACTGGTGGATACAGCAGTATGCATGGAAACCGTATCTTCGTAAATTTGCAGCATATTATTACAACCGTTCTGCACAGTGGGGAAAAGAAACAGCCATTGATGCTAAATTTGACGCATATGTTTACGGCAGCGCAGTCAATGATCTGGAAAGAGGTCAGTTAGACCATATCACACCGGATCTGTGGCAGAATGATACTTCTGTAGCTAAGAATTCCTGGGGCTATACCATTGGAAATGATTATAAGAAGCCTTCCGATATAGTGCTGGATCTGATCGATGTAGTCAGCAAAAATGGTGCACTTCTTCTTAATATCGGACCGAAGCCGGATGGAACAATTCCGGAAGAGGATGCATATATTCTGAGAGAAATGGGAAAATGGCTGAAGGTAAACGGAGAGGCAATATACGGAACCAGATACTGGAAGATATTCGGAGAGGGACCGACGGTAGTTCCGGAGGGACATTTCACAGATACCTATGATAAGAACTTTACTTCTGAGGATATCCGTTTTACAAGTAAGAGCAATCATATTTATGCGACTGTTCTGCACTGGCCGGAGGATGGAGAGATCCATATCAAAGCTCTTGGCAATGATATGAAGCTTTTGAAATCCACGATCCGGGATATTGAGATCCTCGGAACAGATCTGCATCCGGCATTTGCGAGAAATAAAGAACTGGATATTTCCTGCGGAAGAGGGGTTATTGAGGCGGGAGATATGCCGGTGGTATTGAAGATCACAGTAGAATAGCTGTTGGGGGAAGCGAGTAAATTATAATGTCTTTTTGAAAGGACAGAAAGGATAAGGTATTTTAATTATGGGAGATGTAAGATTCACAGGAAACTGGAACTCTGTAAATGCACACACAGTTCCAAAATGGTATGAGGATTGTAAATTTGGAATTTTTATCCATTGGGGAATTTATTCCGTGCCGGCATTTGCACCGCATACATGGGAGCTGGGAGAGGTTGATTCCAAGGAATGGTTTGCGGATAATCCGTATGCAGAATGGTATTACAATTCTCTGAACATTGGAAAAGGTCCTACATATAAGCATCATATAGAAAAATACGGAAAAGATTTCAAATACGAAGATTTTATTCCTATGTGGAAAGCTGAAAACTGGGATCCGAAGCAGTGGGCAGAGATCTTCAAAGAAGCAGGTGCGGAGTATGTTGTTCTGACAACCAAGCATCATGACGGATTCTGCCTGTTCCCAAGTAAATATACACATTTCAATTCCGTAGAAATGGGACCGAAGAGAAATATCACCGGTGAGCTGACAGAAGCTGTCCGTGACGCAGGAATCCGCATGGGCCTGTATTATTCCGGACTGATCGACTGGCAGTATGCAAACGATCCTATTTTTGAGGATGATGATCTGTTTGGAACAGCCAGCCCGACATTTGCATATGCAGATTATTCCTATAATCAGATGAAAGAGCTTGTAGATGATTATGCACCGAGTGTGTTCTGGAATGATATCGGATGGCCGACACAGAGTGAAGAGATGATGCCGTATTTCTTTGCACATTATTACAATAAGGTTCCGGAGGGTGTGGTAAATGACCGTTTCAACGGACGTTATCACGATTTCCTTACTAAGGAATATAAATCCGGTTCTGTAAACAGAAATGAGAAATGGGAGATGTGCCGTGGAATGGGCTTATCCTTCGGTTATAATGCCAACGAAGGCGATGACAAGCTGATCTCTGTTCCGGATCTGATCTCACTTCTTGTCGGAACAGTGGCAAATAACGGAAATCTTCTCCTGAACATCGGCCCGAAGGCAGATGGAACTATCCCGGAGGAGCAGGTAAGAAGACTGAAGATCCTGGGTGCATGGCTGAAGGTAAACCATGACGGTATTTACGGAACACGCTGCAGTGACCGTGAATCTGAGCTGCTTGAGAGTGGAATCGAGCTCCATTATACACAGAAAGACGGAAATCTGAATGTGTTTGCAGATCATCTGAAGGAAGGTGCCAATGAATTCCTGATCAAGGGCTATCACGGGGCGCTGAGACCATTTGATCCGGCAGTGAAGGTAGAAACTGAAGATACTGCAGAAGGACTTCTTGTGAAGATCCCGGAATATAAAGAAGATATGTATGTGGTTGGATTAACCAACAGATTCTAAATAATGAACATGAGGACCGGATGTATGTCGGTCCTTTTGTTGCTACATGGGAGAAGATCGTGGATATCCGATCGATTCTCAGGGAGGGAGCTTTTATGTTTGGGAAAAAAATCGCAATACTGTTATCAACGGCAATGATCCTGACAGGGTCCTGTGTATCTTCTGTGGCTGTACATGCACAGACTGGTTATGCGGCTGAATATGCGCAGGAAGCATCGGCAGCAGGTGTGCAGAGCACTGCAAAGCTTGTTGCGAAGGGCTCCTGTGGAAGCAAAGCTGTTTACCGGTTGTACTCCAATGGAAACCTGCAGATACAGGGAAAAGGGGAGGTTAAGGTTACCGATGATTTTTCATACAGATCAGCAATGATAAAAACAGTAACCGTTGCATCTGGGATCACGGGAATCGGTGACAGAACCTTTTCAGACTGCAGAAATATGAAGAGGATTTCGTTGCCGGGAACTCTGCGGAGTATTGGAGTAAGAGCATTTGGAGATACTGCGATCACCAGGATCAAGCTTCCTGATGGACTGAAAAGCATTGGTGCATATGCTTTTTACCAGAGTAAGCTTATGAGCCTGGATGTACCGAAAACTGTGACAAAAATTGATGAATATGCCTTCAGTTACTGTAACAGTCTGGAATCTGTCAGCATTCCGGGAAGTGTGAAAATATTACCGGAATCGTTATTTGAGGCAGATATGAAACTGAAAAAGGTTGCGCTTGGACAGGGCGTTTCCAGGATAGAAAGAGCGGCCTTTCGGCATTGCGGTTTGACAGGAGTAAGTTTTCCGGACAGTGTTACGGTTATTGGTGAAGGTGCGTTTTCTTTTTGTACAGATCTCAGAAAGGTGTCGTTGCCGAAGAAGCTTACAGAGATCGGGAACGGTGTATTCAGTAATTGTCGAAAACTGGGGAATATTACAGTACCTGCCAGTGTGAAAAAGATCAGAAGCCATGCTTTTTATGATTGCCTGGCAATGAAAAAGATTACGATCCTCAACAGTAAAACAGTGATAGAAAAAGAAGCGATCGGCTATAATTTCAATAGTGGAAAAAATAAAACTTTTGTCATTGCCGGAAAAAAAGGTTCTACTGCTCAGACTTACGCAAAGAAAAATGGGTTCCGTTTTTTGAACAATACTGCCGCAGTAAGGACCGCAAAGATGACCGGCGTGCCCAAAACAAAAACCATACTTCGTGGAAAAACATATACGATCCAGGCAGTGACCGTGCCGTATTACAGCGACGAAAAGATTCTTTTCCGTTCCTCGGATCGCAGGATCGCTACGGTAAATTCCAAAGGTGTTGTAAAGGGAATCCGAAAAGGGACGGCCGTGATCACCGTGCAGAGCGGAGCGAAAAAACTGAACTGTAAGATAACGGTGAAGTAACGATGAAGCAGGCGTACGTAAAATCGCCATAACAGTGAAAGAATACAAAAGAAAATAAAAACAGAAGCCCGGCAGATGAAACATGGAGAGTTTTCACATGTGCAGCTGCCGGGTTTTTTATAAATATAGAAAACCCTTAAAATAAGGAATAAAATAGCTTGTTATACCCTTAAAATAAGGGTATATTAATAAAAAAGGGGGAATCTAAAATGACAGGATATGCTGTGAAACATTCGATACGGGCAGAAGATATACGAATTTTAAGGAAGAAATTGAAGCTTACACAAAAAGATTTTGCAAAGTTAGTAAATGTATCTCAGAAAACAATAGAAAGATGGGAAAGTGAAAATAGGGATATTACAGGACCGATTACGACATTAGTTCATATTTTAAATGAGTATCCTCAGATTGAGGAAAACCTCCGCGTGCCGGAAAAAGAATATCCGATACGTTTATGGTACATGTTTAAGAGAGAAATATGTACGATTATTGATGTGGATGAGAGAAGCAGAAAAGTAAAAATATATAATTATACAAACAATTTTATTAAAAAAGCATTTGGCCGAAATGAAAAACCAACCTTTGAAGAATACGAGGAATTTCTGGAATCTCGTTGTTTCCCGAGACAACGAGACAAAATAAAATTGGTATTAGAAGATTTGAATCTGCCATTTTATGATCCGTTTATGATCATAGAAAAGACCGAAGGAAGAATGGCAGAGGATGATTTCTGGATCAGGATTGAGAGGTAAAAATGGTACAGCTTTTTGAACAGGATATCAAAACAAATGACAGACAATCGTCAAAAGGAAACCAATTGAAATGGTGCAGGAATAATGTATGGTATAAAGTTGATTATATGGGATATGAGGGATTGGTGGAATATGTTGTTTCACGTTTGTTGGAAAAATCTTCACTGAAACAGGAAGAGTATGTTTTATATAAAACAGAAGAGATTAGTTATAAGAGAAGAAAATATCTGGGATGTAAAAGTGAAAATTTTTTGCCTGAGGGATGGCAGCTTATTACATTAGAAAGACTTTTTTATGGATTTTATAATGAAAGTCTTTATAAAAAATTATTCACGATTCCAGAACATTCGGAAAGACTGGAATTTATAGTAGATCAGACGGAACGCATTACGGGAATTAGCGATTTTGGAAAGTATATGAGTAAGATCCTGGCAATTGATACATTTTTTATGAATGAAGATCGGCATATGCATAATATTGGAGTTTTAATGGATGCAGAAGAAAAATATCATTTATGTCCAATATTTGATAACGGTGCAGGACTGCTATCAGATATACAGATGGATTATCCGATGGAAGAAAACATAAATAATCTGATGGAGGAGGCACGATCGAAAACTCTGTGTGAAGATTTTGATGAGCAGATCGAGATTGCAGAAGAATTGTATGGTCAGCAGATAAGGCTGAAATTTAATGAAAAAGATGTAAAAGAAATATTGGATATGGAAAGTTATTATCCGCAGGAATATAAAGAAAGAGTATTTGAGATTATTATGAACAGGAGAAGAAAGTACAGATATTTATTTTGAATAACTGCACGTCGTATTTTTGGTATTTTGGTAATAAAGCAGGTACAAAAGTTTTCACATGTGGAGCTGCCGGGTTTTCATAGTAGAAAAAATGTTAAAAAATGTCTGTAAACAGACAAAATATGACAAAAATATTCTAAACAAAGCTTGATTAAATGTGATGGGAAATTTATAATTTTATTATAAATGTGAATTTGAAAATGGGGGAAATCTATGAAGAAAAAGAATATTGCATGGCTGCTGTCTGGGGCTATGATCCTGACAACAGCGGCGGCTCCGGTGGAGACAGTGTCTGTGTATGCGGCTGAGGAATTTCAGGCAGATGAAACAGAAGTAGCAGGAACAGAAAACGGAGATACAGCGACAGAGACAACAGCGGAAATTGCAGTAGATGCAGCGGAAAATGAAACTGCAGGAGCGGATGAAAGTGAGGAAACTGTCGCTGCAGCGTCAGACGCAGAAGGCGAGGAAGAAACTGAAAGTGAAGGATCCGATGAGAATGCGCAGGCTGACGATGCCAGTAATCTGGAGATGTTTGACGACAGTGCAGAGGAACTGAATGTAGAGACAGAAGCAGACAGCTCTGAGAATGTAGAACTGGAAGCAGAAGTGGAAAATGGTTTTTCGGATGGAGAAGCTGTGATAGCTGGTGCGGGTGACAGTTCGAAAGTTGTTGACAGTGGAAGCTGTGGAAGTAACGCTACTTATACGCTGTATGGGGATGGACGGCTTGTGATTGAGGGTAGTGGAATTGTAGATGAATATTTTAACAGTATCACCAGTAACGATAAAAAAATAAAAAGTGCGGAAATTGGGGAAGGAATTACAGCTCTTAAGGTTTCGGAGGGAGCAGGAGTATTTGAAAATTGTAGTGATTTGAGCACTGTGACACTGCCGAAAAGTTTAACGACCTTGGGTAATTGGACATTTTCAAACTGTGAAAGCCTAAGTACAATCGTATTGCCGGAAAGTTTAACAAATATTGGAAAATATGCATTCCGTTGTTGTAATAATTTAAATAACGTCACTATTCCTCAGGGAGTAACAACGATAGAAAGTTATACATTCTCTGAATGTAGTGGCTTACAGAATGTTGTATTACCAGAGAGCGTAACGACTATTGGAGAGAGCGCATTTCAGTATTGCAGTAACCTGAGCAGTGTTAATATTCCTAAAAGTGTAACATCAATAGGACAGAGAGCATTTGACCACTGTGAAAAACTGAATAATATTGTATTACCGGAAGGTCTTGCAACTGTTGAAGAAGGTACGTTTTATAATTGCAGTAGCCTGAGCAGCATCAATATTCCAAACAGTGTGACATCAATTGGAAAGGTTGCGTTTGCGAATTGCAGTGAATTAGGAGGCGGTATTGTTTTACCGGACAGCCTGACAACCTTAGGAGAGAATGCGTTTGCATATTGTGAGAAGCTCAGTAGTGTAACACTTTCCAAAAATCTGAAAAGTATAGAAGCGAATACCTTTTATAATTGCAGCAGCTTAACAGCTATTGAAATTCCGGATAGTCTGACAGATATAGGAACAGGAGTATTTTCCGGCTGTTCAGATTTGAGAAGTGTTAAACTTCCATCCGGACTTAAACGTATAAATAATTCTATGTTTTCAGGGTGCGGAAGATTGAACAGTATTGTAATTCCAGACGGTGTCACAGAAATTGGAGAAGCGGCTTTTTCAGGCTGTGGAAGACTGACGGAAATTAATCTGCCAGCTGGAGTGACAACGATTGAAGCTGGCGCATTTAGTAGCACTGGCGTAACAGAGTTTAAATTACCGAATGGTCTGAAAACAATCGGAGACAGTGCATTTTCAAGTGATCAATACAGTACGATGATAGTTCCGGGATCCGTAACAGATATAGGAAAATATGCATTTGCAAGGAATGACAATTTAAAAACTGTTGAACTTCCGGACAGTATCACCGAGATCAAAGACAGTATATTTTATGATGACTATAATCTTGAAAGCATAAAACTGCCGAAGAACCTGAAGACAATAGGTGAGCATGCATTTACCTGGTGTCGTAGCATTAAGAGTCTGGAAATTCCAGACAGTGTGACAGAAATTGGGGAATATGCATTTTCAGCCTGTTATGGTCTCGAAACAATTCATTTGCCAAAAGGGCTGACAAATGTTGTATATGGTACATTTGTAGACTGCAGTAAACTTACAGACATCACCATCCCGGAAAATGTAACTAAGATTGACACCGATGCATTTAAAGGCTGCCAGGCGCTCAGAAGCGTTTACATTCCAGGGAATTCTGTAAAAATCGAGAAACGTGCGATCGGCTACAATTCAGATACCGAGAAGAACAGTACACTTGTGCTCATAGGCCATAAAGGCTCCACAGCCGAAACCTACGCAGCAGGAGAAAACTTCGCATTCCACAATGTTACAGATCCGTTGACACATTATGCAAGTGTTGAGCCAACCTGTATAAACGAGGGAAATATTGAATACTGGCATTGCAATGTATGCGGAAAAGATTTCAGCAATGAGGCAGGAACCGTAGTTTCCGGTGAGACAAAAATCGAGAAGCTTGAACATAAATTTACATGGGTTGACTGGAAAGAAGCAACCTGTACGGAAGATGGAAACAGAGGTTACTGGCATTGTGAATCCTGCGGAAAAAATTATGATGATACATACAATGGAAATGAATTAGAATCTGTAGTATATCCTGCAACAGGCCATGAACTGGAATTAGTTCCGGGATTAGCTGCCAATTGCTGGAACTCAGGCAGACGTGAATACTATCAGTGCATGAAATGCGGAAAGTGTTTTCTGGACAAAGAGGCAAAAAAGGAGATTTTTGATCCGAATGATGAGTTGATTACTCCTATACTGGGGCATGAATGGTCAGAATGGAAATTGCGGGAGATTGCAACAGGTGCTCATGGATACCAGATTGGAAAAAGCTACCCGATAGATGCATCAGAGGCTTATCAGAATGAGAGAACTTGTAAGCGGTGCGGACAGATAGAATTTGGAGAAATTCTGACTTATACGGTCCATGTTAATGTAGATCAGATCACCCTGAAATATGGTCAGTCCACAACTGCAGTCCGTGCTTCTGGTTTTACAAAAGGAGATTATGTAAAGAGTGTAACAGCAAGAAATAAGAATCTTGTAACAGTGTCCAATGTCAGCAAAAATGGTACATTCAAACTTACTGCAAAAAACAGATCCGGAAAAACGTATGTGGATATTAATTTAAAAAGTGGAGTATCAGTTGCTGTAATGATAACTGTTCAGAAAGGCAAGGTATCCACCCGCTACATCACAAACCTGAAATCCACCCGCATCTACAAAGGAAAAACAGTAACTCTGAAACCAGTTCTTGACCCGATCACAAGTCAGGATAAGGTTACATACAGCACTTCCAACAAGAATATTGCAACTGTAAATTCCAAAGGTGTTGTCACAGGAAAACAGGTAGGCACTGCCAAGATCACAGTAAAAGCCGGAAGCAAAAAATCAGTTGTTACTATCAAGGTAATGCCAAAAGTCAAAACAACAAAACTCACCGGTGTACCAAAAACAAAGACCGTGAACAGAGGAAAAACCTTCACCATCAAAGCCGTTGCAACACCAAGAAATACTGATGAGAAGGTCACTTATAGATCATCCAACAAAAAAATCGCAACTGTCACATCCAAAGGTGTTGTAAAAGGCATCAGAAAAGGAACTGCAACTATCACCGTTCAGAGTGGTTCTAAAAAACTGACCTGTAAGGTAACGGTTAAATAATTCAAGGGATATTAGCAATCCGCATTTGTTATTTGCTCATAGTTATATCTTATATGTTTGAGCACGCAAAACAGACTGGAGCTTGATAAGAATATATATCAGGTTTTCAGTCTGTTTTTATATGTCTGAAGAATTATGTCGAAAAAATTTCATTGCGGAATAATGATATAAAAGCGTATAATTAAATGGAAGAAATAGTGGTTATCGAATAAAGATGTTTTATCAGATAGAAGGGGGCGGGATTATGCCGGTATCGATGAAGACATTGTTGGAACAATACACAAAAATATTACAGAAAATATATGGGAAACATTTGAAAAGTGTTATTTTATACGGCTCATATGCCAGAGGAGATTATAGAGAAGATTCTGATATCGATATTATGATTCTCCTTGATCTGTCTGATATAGATATTAAGCAGTATCGTCATGAATTGGCAGGAGAAACTTTTGATTTTAATATGGATCATGATCTTGATATTAGGCCAATTGCAAAAAGTGAAAAACATTTTCTGAATTGGGTTGATGTTTATCCATTTTATGCAAATGTAAAGAAAGAGGGGGTAAAATTATTTGATGCAGCCTGATGAAAAAGGAACGCAAAAAGATCTTATTTTTTATCGGATTGAAACTGCCCAAAGTGATATTAAAGCTGCGGAAATTCTTTTGAATGCAAAAGAATTTCGAGGTGCTAATAATCGGGCATATTATGGTATTTATCATGCTTTTTATATTGCAACAAGAGAAGAAGCAGAAGAACAGATAGAAACGGGTAAACAATTATTGGAATTGATAGAAGAATATATCAAAAGAAAATTAAAGGACAATAATAAGTGATGATCGCAAAAAATACCTTCCACAGTAACTCTGTGTAAGGTATTTTTTTGTAGTGTGCCTTGCCTGGTAATGTAATGCTAAATGAGATGGGCAAGGCGCAGAATCCGGGTGGTCTACTGGAAGATGCAGGCAAAAAAAGAACACGTTTTCACAAAATAAGATTGACTTTTTTCAAAACTCTTATTATCATATAAAACATATTTAATTACTATGAAATAAGGAATGATAAAAAGTTCTGTTACACTGATGATGCTGAGTTACATAGATGACGTTGAGCAGCTTACAGGACTGGTAGCGGGTAGACTTTTTTCAGAGGGAGGGGACGGGTACATGTCCATCAAGAAGATCGCAGAAAAGGCAGGGGTTTCACCGGCGACGGTTTCCAGAGTTTTGAATAATCCCAATTATAAATGTTCTGTTTCCGGACTCAGGGATAAGATATGGAAAACAGCTATCGAGATGAATTATGTGCCCAACGAGGCGGCCCGGAATCTGAAAAAAGGCGTTTCCGCAAAGCAGGAGAAAACCTGGTACATCAATATCCTGATGACAAGAACCGATTCTTCCACAACGGATCCGTTTTTTGCGGAGCTCCTTCGGGTGATCGAAAGTGAGATCCATGATAAAAACTGCATTCTTTCCAAAGTATGGTATATGTCTGTGTTTTCCGATGACCGGAAGTGCCGAAGGGAGAATCTGGACCGGCTGATCGACGGAATGTATGACGAGGTGGAAGGGAAAAGGGACGGACTGATCATCATCGGCAGATGTAATAAAGAGGCTTTGAAGAAGTTGAATAAGAAGTATAAGAGTGTGGTATCGGTGAACCGGAATTCTACCAATTATGAAGTGGATGAGGTCCTTTGTGATGGGAAAAAGATCGCAGCAGCGGCAGTGGAATATCTGATCTCCCTGGGTCACAAAAATATCGGATATATTGGCCAGTGTCACAGCGAGGACCGGTATAACGGGTATCTGGAAACACTGAAGAAGCATGATCTGGATGTGATACCGGAGTATGTTATCGAAACAAAGCAGACTGAGGCCGAGGGCTACGAGGCCATGGAAAAGTTCTTTCAGTCGGACGACATGCCAACCGGAATCTACTGTGCCAATGATATTTCGGCGATCGGAATGCTGAAGTGCCTGAATAAATTTCGGAACCGGTATTATATGCCTTCGATCATATCCAGCGATGATATACAGGAGGCACAGTTTACCAGACCGATGCTGACAACGGTGAGCCTGCCCAAGGAGGATATGGGAAAATTTGCATTATACCTGCTGCTGGACCGGCTGAAGGGCGGGCATTCCGGTATTGTGCGAATGGAGCTGGAAGGCAGACTGATGATACGGAACAGCTGCAGCAGTGTGGAGGACAGTATGTGGAGCGATTATTGTATCTGAGGATTGCGGATGCGCAGATATAGTGACAGACAGGATGCGGATGCGCTATGACCAGAGTATTTCGTGAAACCGTTTTCAGATATTCCTATTTAATTAATGGGAATAATATGGTTTAATGTATTCAATTCAAATAAAAAAATTACAGAACCACAGTAAACGGAAAGAACAGGTATGATTTGACAGCGAAATGAAGCAGTTACATTGGTGGGAAAAAGATTTCCAAATAAAAATGTGGTTGTAAAGGAGTACACAGATCATGAAAAGAAAACGCATTGCAGGTGTCTGTATCACACTGGCAGCAGTGGTACTGGCAGGAACTTTTGCAGTATCGGGAAACAATACAAAAGATAAAAATCATGTGGAGATCATCAATGTGTCCTATGATCCGACCAGAGAATTTTATGAAGCATATAATAAGATTTTTTCAAAATATTGGAAAGAGGAAACAGGTCAGAGTGTGGATGTGATCCAATCTCATGGCGGTTCCGGAAAGCAAGCCCTTGAGATTTCCAATGGACTTCCTGCGGATGTGGCGACACTTGCATTGGAATATGATATCGATGCGATCCGGAATGCCGGTCTGATCGACAAGGGCTGGATCGATGAATATCCGGATGACAGTGCTCCTTATACTTCCACCATTGTATTTCTTGTTCGGAAGGGAAATCCGAAGAATATCCACGACTGGGATGATCTGACAAAGGATGGTGTGGGGGTGATCACCCCCAATCCGAAAACCTCCGGTGGTGCCCGCTGGAATTATATGGCAGCCTGGGCTTATGCCAATGAGAAATATAACGGCAACGAGACAGAGATGAAAGCCTTTATCAAGAAGCTTTACAAAAATGTCCTGGTTCTGGATTCCGGAGCAAGAGGTGCCACAACCTCTTTCGTGGAAAACGGGCAGGGTGATGTGCTGATCGCCTGGGAAAATGAAGCGTTTCTTTCTGTAAGGGATAATCCGGATGATTACGAGATCGTAACGCCGGGCATCAGTATCCTGGCACAGCCATCCGTTGCTGTTGTAGATGAAAATGTGAAAAAGCATGATAATGCAGAAGCTGCGAAAGCATATCTGAAATATCTGTATTCCGATGAAGCTCAGGAGCTGATCGCGGAGAATTACTATAGGCCGGTTGATCAGACGATCCTGAAAAAGCATGCAGATACTTTTAACCTGAAGGTGAAGCTGACAACGATCAAAGATTTCGGCGGCTGGGATGCAGTTCAGAAAAAGCATTTCGCAGACGGCGGAGTGTTTGATGAGATCTATGAAGAGTAGAAGAGCCTGAGATTTTGTAACAGATCAGAGAGTTGTAGAAGAGTCAGAGATTTGCAACAGATTAGAGAATTGTAGAAGAGTCAGAGATTTGCAGCAGACCGGGAATTTGTAACAGATCAGAAACTTAGAATAGAAAAGAGGGGAAACAGAAATGAAGAAACAACAGAGTAAACGTGTGATACCAGGCTTTGGACTGACAATGGGAGTGACTTTGGCGATGCTGAGTATCGTAGTTCTGATCCCTCTTGCGTCTCTGGCAGTATACTCGGCGCGGCTGGGTTTTCGGGAATTTATTGAGGTGATCACACGGCCGAGGGTTTTGTCCGGATTCTATGTAAGCTTTATTACCGCATTTGCGGCCACAGTGATCAATGCTATTATGGGCCTGGTCCTTGCGTGGGTGCTGGTAAGATATGATTTTCCGGGAAAAAGGATCATGGATGGAATGATCGAGCTGCCTTTCGCACTGCCGACTGCAGTTGCCGGTATCTCACTGACATCCCTGACATCCGATAAAGGTCTGGTGGGAAGCTTTTTTGCAAATTTCGGTATTAAGATCGCATATACCAGAATCGGTATCACGGTGGCATTGATCTTTGTGGGAATCCCTTTTGTAGTCAGGGCCATTCAGCCGGTTCTGGAGAAGCTGGACGGTTCCTATGAGGAGGCGGCCCGTGTCATGGGTGCAAAGCCATTCACCGTTTTTCTCAGAGTTATTCTTCCGGAGCTTCTGCCGGCAATGCTTTCCGGGGCGGGACTTGCCTTCGGACGCTGCCTGGGAGAATACGGAAGTGTTGTTTTTATCGCAGGAAACAAGCCTTACTATACAGAGATCACGCCGCTGATCATCATGTCAAAGCTTCAGGAGTTTGACTATGAAAGCGCAACAGCTATCGCACTGGTTACACTGGCAGTATCATTCCTGATCCTGTTTGGTGTGAATCTGGTGCAGGCAAGAAATACGAAACGTATCAGAGGGAGGGATGCATAATGGATGAAAAAAAGAAGCAGGCTTCCGGGCCGGTGAAATGGATCCTTATCGGGATTTCCGTGATCTTTCTTTTTGTGATGCTGGTACTGCCTCTGGTGGTTGTTGTAACCCAGGCGCTGAGCAAGGGCTGGCAGTGCTACGTGCAGGCAGTGACAGATGAGTACACGCTGAAAGCGCTGAAGCTGACCATTGGGGCGACGGCTGCGGCTGTTGTATGCAACACGATCTTTGGTCTGTGTGCGGCATGGACAATGACCAGATTTCATTTTCGGGGAAAAAAGCTCCTTACCACTTTGATCGATGTTCCGGTTACAGTGTCACCGGTTATCGCAGGTCTTATCTATATCCTGGTTTTTGGAAAGCAGAGTCCTCTTTATTCTGTTCTTGAAAGTGCAGGGATACAGATCGTGTTTGCAGTTCCTGGAATTGTCCTGGCAACGATCTTTGTCACATTTCCATTTGTGTCCAGAGAGATCATACCGGTTCTGGAATCTATAGGGTCCGATGAGGAAGAGGCGGCAGCACTGATGGGAGCAAAAGGCTGGACGATTTTTACCAAGGTGACATTTCCGCATATCAAGTGGGCATTTCTCTATGGTGTTGTGCTGTGTACAGCCAGAGCCATGGGAGAGTTTGGAGCTGTGTCCGTACTGTCCGGACATCTCCGTGGAAAAACAAATACACTTCCGCTTCATGTGGAAATTCTTTATAACGAATTCCAGTATGTTCCGGCATTTGCGGTTTCTTCGATTCTGGTGATCCTGGCGGTGACCCTTCTGATTGCAAGAAATGTTCTGGAGCATAAAGGAAAGGGGGAAAAAGGCGATGTACGTTGAGTTAAGAAATATCAATAAAACATATGGGGATTACAAGGCATCTGATAACGTAAGCTTTGGCATCGAAAAGGGGAAGCTGATCGGTCTTCTGGGGCCCAGCGGAAGTGGAAAAACTACGATTCTCCGTATGATCGCCGGTCTGGAGCAGCCGGACAGCGGTGAGATCATCATCGACGGAAGAGTGGTCAATGATGTGCCTGCCAGCGAGCGAGGCATTGGATTTGTGTTCCAGAATTATGCTCTTTTCCGGTATATGACGGTGTATGATAATATTGCATTTGGCCTGAAGGTACAGAAGGCGGATAAGAAGTATATCAGACAGAGAGTTATGGAACTGGTAGAGCTGATCGGGCTGAAGGGCCTGGAGAAAAGATATCCGAGTCAGCTGTCCGGTGGTCAGAGACAGCGAGTGGCTTTTGCCCGGGCTCTGGCTCCGAATCCGCAGCTTCTCCTTCTGGATGAGCCTTTTGCGGCGATCGATGCAAAGATCCGTACGGAGCTTCGAAGCTGGCTGAAGGATATGATCGAGAAGCTGGGAATCACCAGTATTTTTGTTACCCATGACCAGGATGAGGCTATTGAGGTGGCGGATGAAATTATTATTACCAACCGTGGACGGATCGAGCAGAAGGGAACTCCACTGGAGGTTTATCAGAATCCGGATACTGCGTTTACGGCGGGATTTTTCGGGCAGACTTCTGTGATCGATGATTACCAGGTGTTCAATCACTTCGAGGAAGTTCCGGGAGGCGAAAAAGCCATTGTCCGTCCGGAGTTTGTAAAAGTGACAAAGAAGAACGAGGAACAGAAATATAAAAGCTCCGCAACAGAGGGCATCGTAGAACGAGTCGCATTCCGCGGCAGCAGCCTGGAACTGAAAGTCCGTGTAGGAAACACCACACTCAGCGCCAGAAGAAGCCTTGACGAAGAACCCGTCCGGGAAGGCGAAGTTGTGGATGTGTTTGTGCAGAGGATTTTTGTAACGAAGGGAAATGAGGCAGTACTGCTACATAATACAGCTATGGTTGAGGATTGGTTAGTGATATAAAAAAATGCCGCGGGAGCGGCATTTTTTTATGAGCAAGTAGCGTTAGCGGATTGCGAATATCATATGATATGGCCGCGGAAGCGGCATTTTTTTATGAGCAAGTAGCGTTAGCGGATTGCGAATATCATATGATATGGCCGCGGAAGCGGCATTTTTTTATGAGCAAGTAGCGTTAGCGGATTGCGAATATCATATGATGTGGCCGCGGAGTGGCATTTTTTTATGAGCAAGTAGCGTTAGCGGATTGCGAATAACATATGATGTGGCCGCGGAGTGGCATTTTTTTATATATGTGAAATTTTCACACCGTAATATTCTGCAAGAGAATCCACCAGATCATCACGGATTTTTTTGTGGTCATTGCCATCCAGGGACATGACACAGGATACCATCTGACGTTTTTTATCAACGACGCAGTATTGGCCGTAATTGCCGGACAGGATCAGTGTATCTTCCATAGGTCCCATATATATGAAATATCCATAACCATAGCTCTGGTAATCCGGATGCTCCGTCAGTGGATTGTAAGAATCGATATGTTTCTGACAGGCATCAATCACGAATTTTTTTGGGACGATCTGTTTTCCGTTCAGGGAACCCTCATGCAGAAGCAGATGTCCAAAACGAGCCAATTCATCAATCGTCAGATACAGTCCGTTAGCTGCCATACAATGTCCCTGAGGGCAGAGGGTCCAGTCCGGATTCGGAATGCCAACCGGTTCAAAGAAACGATATCGCAGATAATTCAGCAGACCCGTTCCGGATTTCTCTTCCAGAAGAACAGATAAAATATAGGAACAAAAATTGCTGTACACAAAATGAGTACCGGGTGTATATGGAAAAGAATCATTCTGAAAGAAATATCTCACCCAGTCCTTTTCTCTGTATCGCTCTGGTCCATCGCAGAAAAAGAGCGGATCTTTCTGACCGGATGACATGGTAAGAAGATCACGGATCTTTATCTTGTACAGATTTTCAGAAGGGTCGGAAGGGAAATATTTTTCAAACCAAGGATAAATGTATTCATCAAGAGTGATCAGTCCTTCACGTTCTGCGATACCTGCGGCCATTGCAACAAAAGGCTTGCTGATAGACCATATATTTAAACGGGTTTTGACCGGAAAAAGTCTAAATTCTTCTTTTAGAAGATCATTTTTATATATCTGTGCGTAGATGATATTGGAATGATGTTGCTTTGATTTCTCAAGAAAAATATCTAAAATTTCCTGCATGATAATCCCCCCCTGAAATTATTATTCGTAAAAAAGATCAAAGTCTGAATAAAGTTCTTCTAGGTCATGAAGTCGTGTACTGATGGATTTGCACCTGGTTTTGCGGATTTTTGCAACAATACTGTCAAACAGACAATAGAGGCATGAGAAGGAGTTAAATCCCATTTCATTGAGATTGATCTCTATAATGATAGCGTGGTCTGCCAGCGCCCATGCCGGTGATGAAATGCTGTCTGTGATGGCGAGTATCTTTGCACCATGATTTTTGGCAATCTGTGCATATTTCAGAGACCATTTGGTATAGCGGGCAAAAGAGATCAGAAGAACAACTGTATCCTCGGATGCTTCTGTGAGATATTCGAAATTGGAATCGTAAAATTCGTGAACCACCTTGGTATTTCCAAGAAGCTGATTCAACAGAGTTCCCATCCAGAGAGCGGCACTGTAGGAAGAGCGTGCACCAACAATGAGGCGTTTTTTGGCATTGCTCAGATGGGTAACAATCTGATCCATATCTTCCTGATTCAGATGAGATGCCCAGCTTTCCATGGAATGGAGTTCATTGGCAATGATGTTTTGATAAAAATTTCCGCTATCCAGCAGTGAATCGTCTTTTATAACCGTAGGAACGGAAAGAATATCATTCTGTACAGTACGCTGCATTTCAGAAAAACTTTCAAATCCCAGGGAATAGGCAAGGCGTATGATAGTGGTTTCGCTTACGGAAATTTCCTTGCTGAGTTTCGCAAGGGTGGAATAACTGAATGAATCAAGGTGTTGTAATATATATTCGGCAACTTTCTTCTGACCGGCAGAAAGGAAAGATACTTTTTCACGGATCAACTGTTCTATTTTCATGAAAACCTCCTGTACTGTACGATTAGTATAATAAATTATAACAGGTGTAAAGTTTGATTACAATATAATGGAGTAAAAAATTCTTCTTAACATAAAAAAGATGTAAATAATGCACAAATTAAAGTGTGTATTTTTAATAATATTGTCAATAGAAATCTTGAAACCTAGATGTTAATATAGCATTAAATAATTCATATGACGTCAGAAAAAGAATTAATTGCACTATTAATATTAAAGTCAATAAAAAAGGGGGGCTTTTATGTCGTCAACAGTAAAGGAAATAAAAGAAAAAACAGGTTACCTGAAACGAAGTGATCTTTATACAATCGGTGTAGGACAGGCGATTGGATCGGGTGTTCTGACACTGATCGGACCGGCAATTCTTTTGACTGGTCAGTCAGCATGGTTGGCATATGTAGCTGCATGTATCTGGGGATTTATGATGATTGCACCAATTCCATGGATTACATCTACACTGAAACTTGGAGGAGGATTTTATTCTCTGGTAGGAGATATGGCCGGCAAACGAGTTGCCGGTATGTATGCAGTAGGATTTTTGCCACAGACGATCAATCTGGCGACTTATGGTGTGGCAATTGGTATGTATGCAAATTCCCTGTGGCCGCAGATTAATGCGAAATGGTTTGGAATTGCAGCCCTGAGTGTGTTCTTTGCCATCAATCTGTGTGGTGTGGATGTAATGGCGAAGGTACAGAAAATTCTGGTTACCCTGCTGTTTGTTGCACTTGGTCTGTTTATTGTTCTGGGATGCCTCCAGCTGAAAAATCCGGTGTTTGAGTTTACAGCACCAGACTTTTTCTCCAATGGTCCATCCGGATTCTTTTCCGCAATCATGCTGTATGTATATTCAACAAACGGATATTCCTGCATTATGAATTATGGTAAACAGGCAAAAGAGGCACATAAAGATATTCCAAAGGCACTTCTGTACTGTATTCCGACACTGATGGTTATATATGGCGGTGTTGCAATTGTAGCAAGTGGTGTGCTTCCTCTGGATCAGGTAGCCGGACAGCCGCTTACCCTGGTTGCAAAAAATATTTTAAATCCGGCACTTTTCACAGTATTTATGATTGGTGGTCCGGTACTTGCACTGTCTTCATCCATTAATTCAACAATTTCCAATAACTGTATTCCGGTTGCACAGTCCTGTAAAGATGGATGGCTTCCGAAATCATGGGCAGCTCAGAACAGAAGAGGGGCTTACTGGAAACTGATGACATTTACTTATCTTATGGGAATATTACCTGTGTTACTGGACTTTTCTATCAGTGATGTTGTAAATAATATTATGCTTCTGGCATCAGCATTGGCATTTCTGCAGATTTATGCTTATTTCCAGCTTCCGAAAAAACATGCAGAAGCATGGGAAAAATCACCAATGCATATTTCTAACGGAAAATATTATTTCCTCTGCTGTTTGAGCCTGTTTGCATATATCTGCATTTTTATCAATTCTTGCAGAAGCCTGAAACTTCCGGTAGTAATCATCAGTCTGATAGCCATTGTAGTATGCATGGCTTACGGATGGTTTAGAAGTGTAAGTCCTGATGTAAAGATGGAAACAAGTGTGTGGGAGGATTAATGTTTATGAATAAAGACCAGAACCTGATCAATGAATTTGCTATCAAAACTTTAAAAGAAAATCTCAATGTTATGTATGCGCAGATATGGCGTGAAGGACAGTTAACGGCAGAATATAAAAGAATGCCTGTCAAGACACGCCTTAACACCTGGTCTGCCTGCAAGGGTGTTGTGTCCTGTGCGGCAGGAATCGCACTTGATGAAGGGCTGATTCGACTTGATGAGAAGATTGTGGATATTTTTCCAGAATATGCACCGGAGAATCCGGAAGGATATCTGGGGGATGTAACGCTGGAAAATATGCTGACAATGACTACAGGTTTGGAAAGCTCTCTGTTTTTCTGTGACTGGCCGGAGCGTTACACAACTCCGGACTGGATCCGATATTTCTTCGAGAATGCGAAAGTGATAAAAAAACCGGGAACAGAATGGCTGTACAGCAATTTTAATACTTATATGATCAGCTGCGCGATTGAAAAACGTGCGGGAGTTAATCTTCTGGAATATTTGAGAAATCGCTTTTTTGAGCCGCTGGGAATTGGAAATCCAGACTGGACTTTGTGTCCGAAAGGGCATGTGCATGCGGCTAATGGACTTTATGTGAATATTGATGAGTTTACCCGGTATGGACAGATGATTCTTCACAAGGGAAATTATAATGGAAAACAGCTGGTGCCAGAGTCGTATATGAAGATGGCAACGTCCAATTTGGTGGATAATTCAGTGGCAGGAAGTCCGGGAAATCTTTATTCCGGTTTTGGATATGGATATCAGTTTGTAATGAATCCGGAAGCCGGTTCCTATCGATCCGATGGAAATTATGGTCAGTTCTGTCTGGCGTTTCCTGACAAGGATGCAGTAGTAACTGTAATGTCTCTGGAGGGGGATTTCCAGAAAATAGGAAATCATCTATGGACTACAGTGGTTCCGGAATTATAAGAATTCTGTCTGGCAAATCAGACAGTGTAAGAGGGCTTAAATCTTTCTGGCTTGACATTGGTCAGAAACCGTTTTATACTCCTGTCTTTGACAGTTGCTAAACAAAAAAATCGCTGTACCTTTTGATTTTACTGGGGTTCGGCGATTTTTTTGTGTCGTTTTGGAATATAGTATTTTATCCAATGCGTCGTAAAACCCCCTGCTTCAACTATGGGGATATAAGACGCGTCCATCGAATTTATGCAAGTAATGGAATATGGACAAAATAGTAATTGTATTAACTAATGAACTATAGTATAATACAAATATGAACACAACATATAAATCAAACAAC
>UMHU01072925.1_pt1 | contig 53290 bp, 66 predicted proteins | sample 1965591 | NCBI WGS metagenome assembly UMHU01 (sample SAMEA4836101, study PRJEB28245) | human gut metagenome | biome: gut microbiome; material: fecal sample | place: Denmark | collected 2008
TCTACCTGAAGATCCTGTTTCAGGTGGGTGTCACCGCCTACCGTAGCGTCGCCGTCAATGTTGGCAGCACCTCCGATGCGGGCATCACCAGTAGTGGTAATAGAATCAAATTTCGGGTTTTTATCCATCTTTACGGTGATGGTCGTATTGCCTGCTCCGTCCTGACTCACAATGGTCTTGAGGTTATCTCCGGAGTATTCGGTATCTGCTTTTGCACCTTCACCTACTACATTGACAGTGCTTCCCAGTTTGGCCGTAGCCGGATTTGCTGCACCATCTGCAGAATTGGCGCCAAACTTCAGACCGTTATTGACGAGCGTCTGGCCGTACTGATATACGCCATTGCTGGTAGCGAGATCTGAATTCCCAGCTGCAATCGTGTCTGTGCCATTTACGCTGATAGTATAATTAGTACTTCCGCCAGCACCTGTATTAGATGATACCGAAACGTGGCTTCCACCTGTAATAGTGGTTCGAGCAGCAGCTGCAGCCTGTGCTACAGCAAAGAGCTGTGAACCATTTACTGCGTCTGTAGACCCTGCATCCACACGTCCGGCAGCCAGATGCGTCAACGTACGTTGTGTAGTGCCGTTGCCTATGGAAACCGTTCCATTGACATTGATTCCTGCGAAGTTATAATTCTGGCTTCCAATGGTCATTCCTGCAGTTGAGACGGCTCCTTCTGCAGACGAACCCGCACCTAAGGCAACAACATTTGAAAGTCCGTCTATATTAATTCCTGCACCTAACGCAACATTATTATTTCCGTTTGAGATATTATTACCTGTCCCCAAGGAGACACTATCAAAAGAATTACTACTTGTACTGCCAGTACCTATGGAAATCCCATTACCAACGCTATTTTCGATTTTTACGCCCTGTCCTATCCCGATAGTTGTTGTGCCCAATGCATATCCTGATAATCCTGTAGTGGTAGGTACTGAATCAATATTGCCGATCATAATAGATGCATAGTCAGCTCTAGCACCAGTTCCGATTGCAATGGCTCCGGTATTGACGTCTTGGCTTAACGGATTGCCAACAGATGCTTTAGAATTGGCGCCGATAGCAATAGCTGTATTACCACTATGTCCATTTGAAGCAGTACTATCTACTGCAGCTGCATTGTCGCCAATCGCGATACCCTGTTGGTACTTATGGGCTCCATCACCCGATGTTACACCCTCGGCAAATGCGGTTCCCAAACTAAGGCTTGATCCTAACAGTACAGCAAGGGCGCCGGCTACTACTCTGCCAGTGACTCCAAGCTTGTTCCCATTATTCCTTCCGTAACTTTTTGCCAGTTCAGAAGTAACCACATAGCAGTTACGCACCCGATTCCAAACCAACTTATAAATTCTGTTCATAATACCACTCCTTGTTCCAAAAATTTTTAATCATTTACAGTATACCCCCCCCGTATCATGTCAATAGATTTTATATTCCATTCACATTCCCACATGTATTTTCGTACCATTCTTAAAAACTATTTGAATTTTTACTTTACTGTATACTATAATGAAGTCTACCAAACTGCACCACAGCCTTTCGTCAAACTCATATACAAGATTTTGTTTCTGCAGATTTTTCATAAAGTTATCCAGCTTCCAGTATCTGTCCACACACTGCTGTATGGCATCACAGACCTGATCATACTTCTTCTTCGTTTCTTCATACCGGCTGACCAGCCCGTTGTACTTCCTGCCATATTCATCCTGGTCCTGTGCCACCTGGGCATTCTCAGCAATGAGCTGTTGCACCTGGTCGGTCAACATGTTCAGGTCTAATTCCAGCGCATCACGTTCCTTTTCCAAAGATGCGATATCTGTAAGACGCTTTTTCAGCATCGTGATATTGCTCAGAATATCTTCCTTATTCTCAATAAGCTGATTGACTGCTCGGATAAAAGCACCTTTGATTTCATTCTCCGTCAGGTGCGGCGTCTGGCAGTGTCTCTTAAATTTATCGTTGCAGCGGTATATAGTTCTCCGGTACTTGTCAGTCGAATGCCAGACCTTGGCTCCGTACCAGCCGCCGCACTGGCCGCACTTGATTTTGCTGGAGAAGATGGATACGCCGCTGTAACGTTTTTTCCCTTTACGCCGCCTCTTGATTTCCTCCTGTACCCAATCGAATACCTGCGGGCTGATGATAGCTTCATGGTTATGTTCCACATAATACTGTGGCACTTCCCCTTCATTTTTCTTTGTCTCTTTTGTCAGAAAATCAACCGTGATTTTTTTCTGAAGCAGGGCATCCCCTTTATACTTTTCATTCATGAGAATACTTCGGATCGTGTTAGCTCTCCAGATTTTGCAGCCAGCTGGAGTGGGAATCTTGCGTTCCGTCAGTTCTTTTGCAATAGAATGAAACGTGTATCCGCTAAGATACAAACGGTAAATCAACTTTACGATTTCTGCCTGCTTTTTATTCACTATCAGGTTTCCGTCCATTCCCCTATCATAGCCAAGAAAATGACTAAATGCTAGACTGACCTTCCCATCAGCAAACCGTTTCCGGTGTCCCCAGGTTACATTCTCAGAGATGCTGCGGCTCTCTTCCTGTGCCAGGGAACTCATGATGGTAATCAGGAGTTCTCCTTTGGCGTCCAGTGTCCAAATATTTTCTTTTTCAAAATATATTTCGATTCCTTTATCTTTCAGCTTTCGCACGGTGGTCAGGCTGTCGACCGTATTCCTGGCAAACCGGCTGACAGATTTTGTGATGATCAGGTCAATTTTGCCGTCCATGGCATCATCAATCATCCGTTTAAATCCTTTCCGGTGTTTGGTATTCGTAGCTGAAATGCCTTCATCCGTATACATCCCGACAAATTCCCAATCATTTCTGCTCTGGATATAACGCGTATAATAATCCACCTGTGCTTCATAGCTGGTAAGTTGCTCATCGTGATCCGTTGAAACCCGTGCATAGCCTGCCACCCTTCTCTTTTTTTGACTGTCCATCAGCTTTTTCGTATAACTCCGCAGTGTAGCTGGAATTACCTGCACTTTTTTCATGACAACTTCACCTCCTTCGTATGACCATCGTTAAATTGAAACAGCAATGTTTCGTTATCCTGTACTTCAATACGCTGCACCTGTGCTCTAAATGCTGTATCATCAAATTCCAATTTCCCCATTGTTTCTGCTGCCATACGCTGCAGCCATTCTTCTTTGATGCTTCTTACATGGATGCATCTATGTTCTCCCCGGCACCGCCAATAAGCCACTTTTCCATTCTTACGTTTCTCTAGACAACGTATGAATTTTGTCTGGCACGCAGGACATACAATGCGTTCCGAAAAAGCGGTATAACGGCCGGACGTATCACGCTGATGATACGTTTCCATCCATTGCCTCTGCTTTTTCTTCTGCTCATTCGTCCACATATCCTTTAAGGCTGTCGATTTCCATTCCTGTGTGATAACGTTTCCATCTTTGAAATGAAATACAAGCGTGTGATAAGAAGGAACAACAATCTTCTTTACCCGCTGAACAAACAGTTCTTCATCAAATTCATCTGTACCCAGAACGGCTGCGCATGCTTTTTTCAAAGCGGGCTGCGGGATGGAGCCATAGGCTCCGCAGTTTGTCCCCTTGCCCTTATGCGAATCACAGGTCCAGTATTCCCGTATCCTTCCCTTGTATTTCCGAACAACATGGACATAGCTTTTCCCGCAGATGCCACATTTGATGATCCCCGTAAAGCAAGAGGTGTTCAAAAAATCCCTGGCATATCCGCCCCGCTGCATTCCCATTTCCTTGCGATTCTTTAATTCCTGCTGAACCCGTTCAAACATATCAGAAGAAATTATGGCTTCATGATGCCATTCCACTACATACCTATTCCTTTCTCCATGATTAACGGCCTGGTGTTTGGTAATAGGGTCCGTCACAAAGGTTTTCTGAATCTCAAGAACGCCCGTATAAATCCGATTCGTAAGAATCTGCCTGATACTGGCATCTTTGAAATAGTTCCCATACATGGTGCGAATCTCCCGCCGCTTTAGTTCCCGTAATATATCTTTTCTGGTTCTGCCCTGCAGATAGGCATCAAAAATTTCTCTGACAATCGCGGCTTCTTCTGGTTGGATGACCAGATTATCTTTCTCCCAGCAATAGCCGTAAACGAAGAACTTTGCATGAGGAATCCCCTGTTCAAACTTTTTACGAAACCGCCACTTGATATTATCACTGATGGATCGGCTTTCTTCCTGGGCAAAAGAGGCAAGGATGGTCAGCATCAACTCTCCATCTCCGCTCATGGTATGGATATTTTCTTTCTCAAACCAGACTTCAATACCCTGTTCTTTCAGGTGACGTACCGTCTGCAGAAGGTCAACCGTGTTTCGGGCAAAACGCTGGATGGATTTGGTCAGGATGATGTCTATCTTCCCGACTTCGGCATCTTCCAGCATCCGCCGGAATTCCCTCCTCTTCTTTATCCCCGTCCCAGAGATGCCGTAGTCCGCATAGACCCCGGCGTATTCCCAATTCGGATTTTTCTGTATCAGCTTGCTATAATAACTGACCTGTGCCGAAAGAGAATGGTGCATCCGCTCCGATTCCATGGAGACACGGGCATAGGCTGCAACTTTCTTTCGTTGTTTCAGTCCGGATATTTTTTGTTCGATTTTACGGATAGTCCGCATAGAATCAGCTCCTTTCAACACTATATATCCCTCTGTTTTAACCAATTAGCAAGTATATAAATCGCCAGAAAAGGGCTGATATTTATGGAGCATCTCCTGCTCGAAAGTCTGGTACTCCTTCTCGGTGATAAGCTTTTCCGCCAGCATCACTCTCGCCAGATACATCGTCACCTGGAAGGTTGCTTCATTACGAAATAACCTTTTATCCATGGCGGACACCCCCGAATCGGTACTCGATATAACAGGCATGGGAACAGAACTTCCGATGGCTGTTGCCATAGACGCTGAGCTTCTTGCCGCAGTTCGGGCAAGTGAATGTATAGACCGCCTTCCGCTTCACCAGCTCGGGATGAGCGTTCCACCATTTGTTACGACAGGCATCGCAGCAGAATCGTTTCCGCTTGCGTCCCGGATTCTGTTCAATGGGCTTTCCACATTGCTCACAGACTGATGTTGTCTTCTTGGTAACCAGGTTGTGCCGTCTGCAGAAAGATTTCACTGTATTGATAGAAATACCGAGTATCACTGCTATCTTCCCATACCCTGCTCCGTCTCGGCGCATAGTAGTAATCTGTTGTTTCTGTTCGTCCGTCATGATGGATACCTCCTGAATTTTTGGTCTTCAGGAGTAACAGGACAGAACGGCTATTACTAAGTACTATAAAAACAAAAAAAGCCGATACGGAACATCCTTCCCGATGTTCCGTATCGGCTTTTCTCATGCAATCTTCTGCTTTGCATCAGCCACAATAGCTTTGACCGCTTGCTGCAGCAAAGTAATATACAGCCTGTTCCGAATCTTCACCCACCAACTGGTGGTGGTCTGGATTTCCGCTTCCAGTGGGTCTGTGAGGTTTTTCATCTGCGCTTCCACCAGCTTCTGGATGTCCTCCAGGTCGATGGACTTGATGGCCGCTTCGGCTTCGCTTCTGGCAAAGTCTACGACGGCATTGGCGACGGCTTTCTTGATTTCTTCACGGTTCATAGTCATTTACCTCCTAGAATTAGTTGTTCATAATCTGTCACTCCCCTGGCAACTGCTCTGGCCATGGCATCCTGGGCGTTTGCAAGGATTTCTTCATCGCCAGGATTGGTGATAAAGGCCAGCTCGACCAAGACGGCGGGCATGTCCGTGTTTGTGAGAACATACAGGCCGTTGACGCCGGGCGTAGCGATTTTCACGCCACGGTCGGTGATATCAAGGGCATCTACCAACTGGCTCTGGATGCAGCTGGCCAGCACGCTGCCACGGTAACTGCCGGCACAGGCCCAGGTTTCTGTGCCGTTGGCTTTTTCGGCTTCAGCGGCATTGCAGTGGATGGATACGAAGATGTCGGCGTCACTGCTGTTCGCCGCTTCGCAGATATCGTACAGGCTGTCGGACTGGAGCAGTTCGGTTTCAACACCAGCGGCATTCAGGTAGCTTTCCGCAGATTCACCTACAGCCAGTGCCACATCACATTCACGCAGCCCCGTTTCTTCGTTTACGGCACCGGGGTCAGGATTGCCGTTCGGTGCATGTCCGGGATTCAGGAATACTTTCATGATTTATCTTCTCCTTTCTGATTGACGGCGGACTTGACTGTACCGCCGATGTAGCCGAGCAGGCCAGACGCTATGGACATAGCCAGCTCGTTGAGGTTATAAAAAATGGCCATGATCAGAGCTGTGACCAGCCCGATGATGACCAAACAATCGGGGATATTTACTTTTTCAAACAAGCTCATCCCACCACCTTAACGGTTAATACCACTTCTGCCTTTGCTTCTGAAGATTCTTTCAGATAGGAATACAAGGCATCCGATATTTCCCCACCCATAGTAGTACCCAGATCAACATCTTTTGTATATGATAATTCGGTGGTATCCGATATTCCCGTTCCTGTCGTGAGTTCCACTTTACAACCCGCATACCGCTTTTCTTCATCGAGCAGGAACAGCAGCCCTTTATGGTTTCCGCTTTCCAGAGCCCCCACACCGACTACCCTAGGGCTTTCTGGGGATTGCTTCGTTGTCACAAGCAGATGGCCTATCAGCCACCGAGAGCCCTGTCCCGTCATCGTAAGGCTTACATCTGTAAAAGGAACAGCTGGAATCGGGGTGGCGTCGGTTGCACTTACAACCATGCCGTCACTGATGGGTACAGATACATAAGCAATTTGCGGATTAGAACTGCTGCTTTCCTGCTCCGTTCCATTGATGGTGATTTTTCCCGCATAATAATCAACATCTGCAGTTAAGCCGACGTTCAAATAATCCTGGTACGTTGTAGCATATACCGTATTTCCATCCGAGTCTGTTTGTGATGATAAATCCGGATGATTGCTGGAAACTTCAATTTTCTGATGCTCCTTTTGAATCAGGGTTATCTTCTTTCGTGTATCTGCCGGTGACAGGTCAGCCGTCCCAATCACCAATTCACCCTCTGCGGTGTAAAACTTTTTACCCTTAGCCACATCAGCCGCTTTTGCCGTCGTATCGGATACTTCGCAAAAACGCGCCCTGCCTCCGTTTTTTAGGGGAATCAGGATGGATGACACTTCACTGTAACTGGCCCCGGCAATCGTTACATTCACCTTCATTGCTTTTTCTCCTTACTCGACTGTCAGGATTTTCGTCAGGCTGTCCTGGGAAACGGAAACGGTCGTCAGACTGCCCATCACCTTGGTACCATTGATGTAGGCTGTCTTACCGCTGACAATCGTCCCCGCGGCGGCGGTGGCATCACTGGTATCGACTACGCTGGACTTGCCGCTGATGCCGAGGACCGTCACCCCAGACTTGATGTTGCCGCTGACGAGCTTGGCCTGTTCTTCTTTGCTGATACGCACAGAGCCGCTGCCATTATGGAAGCCGGCCGGGATGGTATAGGCGCCATCAGCTTTGGCAATGCTGCCGCTGACCGCACCGTTGTCAGTCATCGTCCCGGTAACAGACCCGATGCCCAGGAAAACTGACTTGCCGTTCAGGATATCGCCGGAAGAGGCCGTAGCGCCAGAGGTATCATAAAAGACCGCGCTGCCCTCCCCTTCTGCCAGGGGAATCGATACCTGCGGCACTTCTGCATAGATAACGGAATTGATTTTTACGTTCTTCGCCATGTTGATTGCTCCTTTACTCGACTTTTAATTCATAGCCATTGAAACTGATCCTGCCATAATTCGACGGAATGGCAGCCACCGTCACTTTGGAAAGAGCAGTATACCCGCCGTCTGCGGTGATGACCTGCTCCTGAGCCGTTGGAGTGACTCGCTTTTCCTGGTACGCTTCGGACGGCGCCTGCGGCATGGAAAGAATGCCGACCAGAGAATTTCTTTTAAGAGGTAGGGAAACAAAGCCTGCTAAAGTACTTTCATTCTGTGCCACGCTCCGTCACGCTCCTTTCCAGGAAAAAATCCCTGGCCGGGATGATGGTATCGGTATAGCCAGTTCCCCGCACGAGCTTCACTTCATAGATATACCGGCCACAGGATAAATGCCGTGTATCTTCCGGCAGGAATACCAGAACACAGCTGTCCTGCTCCTGACGGATGCCCTGGCCCAGCGTTTTCGTGAGGACAGGGTCCTTATCCGTAATGAAGCGTTTCAGTGTAAAGGTCAGGCGGTCGCCGTCCCCCGGGATAAAGACACTGCCCGTTACCCGGTCGCGGATGGTCAGGTCGAATTCTGCTGAATCGCCCCGCGTCAGATGGATCCGGTTCTTCACTACAAAAAAGCTCATCTCCCTCACCCCTGTTCATGCTGGCGCTGTTCCATCACATCCAGGCGGTGATGGGCATGCTCTGTCGATTCTTCCACCCGGGACAGCCGCTCGGCCATCTTCTGCCGCTTGGCTTCCGTATCCGACAGCTGGCGGCGAAGTTCTGCGATACAGTCCCGGAGGCTCCTCACCGATTCATTCAGCGGCTTGATGACGCTGAAATTAAAGATGACGCCGCAGAGCATCAGGACCGATACCAAGGACGCGGCCATCTGTAACCATTCAGCCATATTCCTCACCTCCTATCCTGTCCGCTGGAACATGTACACGACAATGGACGGCTGCATATTGTTGTGCGGCTGGCCACCGCCCGTCCGGGAAAGGCTGTGGGAATGATTTCCATCCCAGGACGTATGCCCGTCTACCTGATTGCCATGCCAGCAGCCGTCGCCATAGCCTACGGCCACAGGTGCATCATTGCCTTCACAGGCATCCCACTGGAAGTTGCGCGGCAATGACCCGCAGGACCAGTGACGATGATTTCCGCTGTCTCCGACTGTATGGCCATGAGCCGGAGTTTCTGGAATCGTAAGGTTGTGCTTCTCCTCACCCAGCTTGTCCCCGGCCTTGTACATGGTTCCGCTGTCTGCCGCTCCGGCCCCGATCAGGCAACGTCCCATGGCGAAAGCCACCCAGGTCGTACCCGGCCAGTACGTTGCCGGATTCTTCCCATCTGCGGAAATGTAGATGGCATTGACGGGAAAAGGGCAAGCCTGGATCTTGGCCACGGCTTCCTCGTCCATATCGGCGTAGGTGACCTTGCCCCAGCTGCCGTTGCTGTGCAGGACGGTATTCAGCTTCCCGGCTGAAGGTGACGGGACCATGCCACTCTGGCCTGCTGTCTTTTCGCCGCAGCCGCTGAAATCTGGCAGTGTAATATCCTTCGTGCCATCAAAGACAACCCGGTGAATCTTTCGCCCCGTCTGCAGCTTCGACGCACTGGCCGCATTACCGCTGATGCCAGTTGCGTGGGCAGTGGCGTCCGTCAGATGGGCATTGATGTCGGCAGCCGTAGCGGAAATCCGCTCATAGAGCCGGGCATCATTGCTGACCAGCTGGGACACGGTCTTGTTCTGCTGATTGAAAACGACCGGGTCTTCCGAAAGATACTGTGGGAAAAGCACATCATAATCCAGCGTATTTTCCACAGCTTCTGTGGGCCGGACTTCCTGTCCGGCACGGTCCGGGAAGTCGGCAGACCATTTCTCTTTGCTGTAATCATCCATTTGTCATCACTCCTTTCTTGGATACGATGGTCGCCGTCGAGAAGGTAGCTTCCCCGTTCCAGTGAATCCTGCCATTCCAGGAATAACCCAGGTAGATGGCGTATCCCAGATGGGCCGGCTTGTAGATATTGAGCTGCGTGATGAGCTTCTGCAAGGTCGTGGTATCTTTGTCGTTCATGATGCAGTAGACCTTGAAGTAATACTCCTCATTGACTTCCTCGATATGGCCGACACTGTAGAGATTGATGATGGAGTTCATGAAATCCTTCGTAGACACATCCACGTGCTGCAGCTTGAAGAGGATGCGCTGGCGGCGAAACTCATCGCTTTCACCATCGCTCGCCCGGATACCGAGGAAGGATTCAAAAAGCGGCAGCGCCCAGGTGGCGGTACTGACGAAGAAGTTATCCGCCAGGTCCTGCAAGACCAGGCGCAGGCGGTCATGCTCCTCATTGCAGGTTTCTGCCGCCCGGCGGAACATCGGGTCTTTGGATAAGAAATGCGGCAAATACTTCAGGATATCCATCCGGCTCTGCCGCATCCAGTCATTGGCTGACAAGGTTCAGCACCACCTTCCCTGCCACGGGGATCTGCTCGTTCGTCAGTTCCACGTTGGCCGCTTTCCCATTGAGCTTCAAATCCTTATAATCCGTAATGCCGCTGATAGAAAGAAGGAGTTTCCCCATCTGGGCCAGGCTGACATAGGAAAGCGTAAAACCCGTCTGCTTGAGATAGGCTGTCATGGCTGCCTTTACGGCATCGGGACTCGCGGTTCCGTAGATATCTGCCGTCAGGTCAATGGTCAAAGGAGCCGGTGAAACGACGGTCACGGTCGCTCCAATAGGCCGCTGGCTTTCGATGTAGTCATAGACCTCCTGGATCAGTTCAGCCGATGCCGATTCGTTCTCTGCCGTGACGATAATGACCTTCACTGTACCATTGCCCTGCCAGAGCGGGATGACTTTGCAGTTCCCGACGCCATCGACGGACATGGCCCAGTCACGATAATGATTGGCATTGCCCGAGGTGATAGGCTGGCGAACCCGGAAAAGTAACCGGGCAAGGAGTGCAGCATCCGTTTCTTCATCCGCCCCATCGGCGCATTTCTTATGGTTAACGACCGCCGAGACATTCGGGATGGAATAGGGGATTTCCGTAATCGTTCCTTCGGCCACATTGCCTGTCGCCCCGGCATCGGCAGCTTCCACAGGAATTGTAACCTCAGAGGCATCAGCAGGAATGGTGGCCGACTCCAGGGTGTAAAAGCGCCGGCCATCTTTTGTCTGGAAGAGACTGCTGCGGATGATGTAGGCTCCTGCCATCCCCGTCACCGTGACTTCCCCTTTGGCCTTGACCGCCTTCTTGCGATCGATGCCAAATTCCGCTGCCCGCAGCGTCAGGTAGTCGCCCCAGGACGTTTCGGCAAAAGCCGCGTCGCGCAGCATGGCCATCTCGGCATAGCTGCTCTCAAATTCCACGGCATTGGCATCGATCAGGTCGCGGGCAAAAGTACCTTCCATGGTGCTTTGCTCTTTTTCCGTGATGGTGTGCAGGGTCTGGGCCATGCGGCTTTCAATCACATCTTTGGTCTGTGCATCAAATAAATTGCTCATGCCTTGCTCCTTCCTGTCGTCACGGTCAATGATTCGTCACTGTAAATAGAAGTGACGTCAACCGTAATGGCCAAATCATCCCGTTCCCGCTTCTCCACCTCGATATGGTTAATGCGGGCAATGTACGGATTCACCATCAGGCCCTCACGGATATTCTGGCAGATCCGGTCTGCCGTATACTGGCTGTTTGGCGCTCTCCCCTGATACGGCTCGATGGTAATGCCATAGCTGTCATCATACGCTAAGTAGCGGTACCGTTCGGTGAGAATTGCTTTATAAATCCAGACCTTGAGGGCTCCGTTTTCCGTTACTATCAGGTTCTGGCCTTTTTCGTCGTAGCGGAAGCACTGCTTATCAAAGTCATAGCCGTATTCTACGAAAAGAGGCAGCGGCTCATGCTGGTTCGCTGCCTGGATGCTGTTCATTGCTACAAAAGGATCAGCCATGGCCATCAATCCTCACAATCTCATCCAAAATAATGTACTGCTGGATCCGGCCATTGATGAGCATGGGCATGATGGCCACGTACATGCCGGGCTTCAGCGTATCCGTATAGATGACGGAATCGGTGTAGTCATTATCGATATCATGATTATGGGACTGGTAAGCCGCATCACCGCTGCCGCCGGCACGGTTCTGTGTCGCCGATACCAGATGGCCTTTAGCTGTGCGGCCGTAGCCCGCCAGGAGATAATGGGAAATCCACAGCTCCTCTTTCGTCAGGACGATGCCGTTATAGCGGACCTTGATATCTGGCGGCGAGGCCAGGATCTGTCCGATTTGAATGTCCGGGCTGTTGCTGCTGCGGCTGACCTGCTCCATCAGATTCAGCAGGCTGATATACGGATTTTTTTGCATCTCCCGTCACCCCCTCGATGTCTTGATGATGGTTGCCGGATAATAGTCGCTTCCCATATCGATGCTGCCTTCGTAGTGATGAAAACAGCCATAGACATGGGAGCTGTTGCCCCAGCAGCCGCCGCTTCCGTCATAGACGACGACATGCCAGTTCGGATCCGGCTTGCTGTAGCGGTTGTACATGATGATGTCGCCCTTTTCGAGCTGCGACGGGTCATAAGGGATAGCCAGCCCCTGCGCTTCGGCATCGGCCCGGAGCTGATCGCAGCCTTTCACGCCATTGTTATATTCCTGCGCCGCAAAAGGGGAATAGCCCGCTGCAGCGATGGTCGCCCGGTCGACACAGCCTTCTGAGCCATAGGGAGACACGGTGCCGTCGAAGTTAGCCATGCATTCATCAACCACACTGCTGCCAGCAATGTTCCCTCCTAAAGAAGTTGCCTGGGCAGATGTCGATTTTGTTTCCGCTGGCGGTACATAGTCTGGATTGGCATTGTACGATGCACTGCCCAGTTCCTGTTTCTGCTCATCCAGCAGTTTGTTGAATACCAGATGCAGCTCCATCAGGTGCTTGTTGCCTTCGATTTTATGGCTGTCTGACTTGATGAAGAACTGCCCCTTGAGCTGTTCTTCCTGGACTGAGACAGAAAACCCGGCGATACACTGAATATGACCGATGGCCCGGATGGACATGTCATGGGCGACGGTCTTCAGCATGGCCCTTGCCTGAGAGGCATCGTCCTGCTTGGGGTCGGCCTTGCAAATAGCTTGGATGATACCAAATTTCTGGATGTCTGTAGTATTGGGCAGCTCGCCTTTCGTCTGCCCGGCACTGTCAACGACGATGACCTTAGAAATCATGTCTTCGACCGACTCCGACACGGAAGCGCCGGTCAGATTTGTCACATCGCTGATCAGGAAATCTTTCACCACCTGGTCGTTCATGCAGACCACGTTGAGCTTCCCTTCGGTCATGTAGATATGGTATCCCTTGCCATCCTGTGCGGACTGATAGGAGAGTGCCTGCTTGATGGCTTCCGTAGCGGAGATATCATCGGCGATGAAATTGCAGATGACGGACAGATCCGGCATAGTCCCGGCTGGAATAGAAAAGTCATTGATGGTCTGGCGGATGGCATCGGCCACTGTGACGTTCGTATACTTCTTAGTAATGCGAGACTTGGCAAGATAGACGATATTGTCGAAGGCTGTAAAATGCATCACGGAAGAGCCACTTTCCCGGCTGCGGCCAAAAATACGTCCCTGAAAGAGGTGGAAGGTCTGCTGCGTCTTATCGTCAATGTGGATAAACAGCACCTCGTCCCCCAGTTCCAGTTCCGGATTCTGCCAAGATTTATCCCGCGTCGTATAGGCCAGGTCGAATTCCAGCCTGCGTCCGGCCTGCTCGACGTCCCCGGACCAGGTCGCGGAAATCAGCCAGCCTGTAAGGTCTGCGTTCTCGGGCTTTTTCTGGCCTTCCGTCTGAGCATCCTCGGTATTGGCTTGCTTATTAATTCTTTGTAACTGGAACATTTTCATCATTCCTTTTGAGGTTCATCGTCGTCAGGCGGATGATATCCCCGGGCGAAAGACCGCCGTTACGGACGATACTGCGATAAATCTGGAACTTCGAGAACTGCTCATTGTTGAGCGTCACCGATTTTCCCACGGCCCGGCCGATGACGTTTCTGATGCTGTCCCCGGGATAATAGGTGATGTTCTTCTTCATCTTCGACCAGAACGATTCCGGCCGCTTCTTTAGTCCTGTCGCAGCATCAGTCTTTCCTGTCTCCGGTGCCGTGACATAGCGGTACTCTGTCAGCCCCAGCTCGTAATAGACATCGCCGCTGCCGTCCTTTTCGCCAAACTTGAAGGACGAAATCAGGCAGGGCATGGAAAGCGGCGTATCCGACACCGCCAGCTGACAGATGCTGTCACCGGTACGCATCGTTTCTAGTTGGGCAATGTACGTATAAGGCGCCAACCCCATCATGGCAAAGGGATAATCCTGGGCCGGGAAAAAGCCGGAAAGGGTCAGTGTCTTGAGTCCCGTCTTCCCCATCATGAGGTAGTCACCGAAGTTGTTGATGTTCACCGTACCATGGTTCGTATTGACGGAAACCATCAGCTCCGAAGGCAGGACGGGAAAGGTCACGACAGAGCTGCCCGCAGCCAGGGAAATCGTCAGATCCTGTGACGCCTGCCCGATGGCATTCAGGATGGATTCTAAGAATGAGGCCATCAGATGGTCGCTCCTTTCATGCGGTTCATGCCGTACAGCCGGATCTTTTCCACCAGCTTATTGGCTATGGCATCGATGTCCTGCTCGCTGCGGACGTTCATCGTATCGATGCGGATAGTGATGGAATGGCTGCCTGCGTTCATGGCCTGCCGGATGCTTTCATCATGCGGGACCACGGTACTGCCGTTTGGCAGGTGGACCAGCTCGCCCCGGCGGTCTTCGTTGATGACAGCAAAGCCGCCGCCAAAGTTCTCGACGCCTCCGGCAAAGTGGCTGATGGGTTCAATATTGAATCCCACATGAGTCGGTGCCCCGCCCGTCAGGGACGGGATGTCGATGGACAGACTATTGACGCTGGCAATGAGTCCGTTCACCTGGTCGATGACCCAGTTCACACCGCTCCGGAAGGTGTCCTTGATGCTCTCCCAGATACTGGAGGCCGTCTTGCTGATGCCGTTCATGGCTCCGTCCCAGGCAGAACTGATCCAGTTCATCCCCGCATCGACGGCGTCCGATACCGCCTGGATGGCCTGTTCGATATACTGAGAAACCGTATCCCAGTTTCTCCAGAGGAGATACAGCCCTGCAATGATGGCAGCGATGACAAGAAGGATGGGATTGGGCATCGCTGCTGCACCGACTGCCCGGATGACCGTAATCATCATCCTGCCCACGGTCAGGAAGGTACTGCCCATGCCTTTGGCAACGATGGCGATACCTCTTGCCACCGTGATGAGGCCCTTGAACTGGACAGCCAGATACTTCGATACGCTCCCAGCCTTGCTGATGCCAGCAGCGATGGAGCTGAACGTCCCGAAGACCCGTCCGCCTATCGTCAGCACCCGTCCCAGAGTTGAACCGAAGAGTTGGAAAGTCACGATGCCAAAAGCTATCTGGCCGATCAGCGTCTTCTGCTCTGGCGTCAGCGACCGGAACCAGGCCGCCAGTTCCTTGACGCGCAGGGACATGGCCTTGAAATAAGGGGTAAAGGAAACAGCCAGGTCCATCCCGGCATTCTTCAGCTGGTTCATGGCAATCTGCATCTGCTCCGACGGGGTCAGCATCTTCTCATAAGCTTCCCGGGTCATGCCGGCAGACTGGGCCATCTGATTCATGACCTTATCGAAATCCCCGGCTCCCTTGCCCGTCAGGACCAGGATGCTGTTCAATCCTTCGACGGAACCAAAGAGCTGGGCCATCTGTTCGGCATCGCCGCCTGTAGCCCGCTTCATTTCATCCAGAAACTTCACCCAGCCCACGCTCTGCAAATGAGCCGTGTTGAACTCAAGACCCAGGGACTGAGCCAGCTTCGCCGCTTCAGCAGATGGCTTCAGGATGTTGCTGTAAGCCGCCTTGAGTCCTGTGATGGCTTCGCTGGTCCGGATGCCGTTCTTGGTCAGGACGGCAATGGAACCGAACAGTTCCTGGGTGCTGACATTGAGCTGTGCCGCAATGGGGATGATGTTGCCCATGGACTGGGCCATCTCGCCGAAGGATGTCTTGCCGAAGTTCTGTGCCAGGAGCATCTGGTCCGTCACTGCCGTGGCTTCCTCTGCCGATTTCCCATAGGCATTGAGGACGGTCGTGACGCCATTCACGGCTGTCGTCGTATCCGTGAACCCGGCCTTGGCGGCGATGGTCATATCCTTGACAAAGCCTACAGCATGGCCGGCATCGACACCTGCCGAGATGGCCTGGTAGACCGATTCGGAAAGGTCGGCAACGCCTGCCCCGGTCTCATCGCTAACAGCACGGATCTTATCACTGACCTTCTGCATGGAAACGACAGTCGTATCCACCAGGGTCGAAATCTTGGCGATGCCGCCCGCAAAGTCGCTGTGCAGCTTGAAGCCTGCCGTCGCAGCCGCTAGGATGGGGGCCGACAGCAGGGCCATCTTGTCTGACAGGCCGGAAATCTTGCTTCCCGTCTGCTCGATGCTCTTTGCCGTCCGTTTTTGGATGCGCTCATGCTCCGTCAGCTTGTCCGACAGACCACTGACCGATTGTTTCGCCGCCGCCATCTGGGTCTTCATGGTCCCCAGGCTGGCATTGACACTCCGCACCGTCGGTGTGAACAAATCCCGCAGCCGGATGGCGGCATCGATGACGTTATTGGCCATGCTGTTTCACCTCACTTTTAAGGAAATTTCATGTATAATAAAGTAAGTTATAGAAAAGGATGTGGATCTATGGAAAATGTAAAAAATGAAATCAATGCCGTTGTAAACCGTTATATCATGGCAATTCACACTCAGGATGAACTCAGTTTTAAATCGCTATGGAGTGGTGCTGATATAGATACATTGATTTCTATCACCAACATTTATTACGGTTTGGAAAAAATCTATTCTGATTTTGTAATTGGTATTATCCAGAAAGCCTATACAAGAATCGATCTGATTGCAGATGGCGACCCGGAAATCCATCTTCTGGATGAAGCCACAGCTGTAGTCATCTTTCAGTACCATACAGAATGTATAAAACGGGAAGATGGCAGTTCCTTTGGAATCAAAGGCGTGGAAACCCAGGTCATGAAAAAAATCCAGGGAGAATGGAAACTCTGCCACATCCATTATTCCATGTAGTTTTACGAAAATCAGAGCGTCTTCGTCGTTCATCACGGAGATGCTCTTTTCTTATTTTCTTCCATCTCATACCGGATAAAGGCGTACAGTACCTGCCGTTCCCCGCAGCCACATTGCAGGACCTCTGACGGCAGCAGGTGATGGTCCCTAAAAAGGAGATACATCGCCTGTACCTCGCCATCGGTCTGAATCAGTTTTTTACGGCTTTATCCACCTTATCTTGTGTGGTATAACCGTTCAGTTCGGTGATCTGTGCCGTAAGGTCGGCAATTTCCCCGGCCAGGAAGAGTTTCCGGATGATGTCTGCCGGAATAGCAGCCCCGAATTTTTCCAGGAGGTCTTTGTTCTTGAGGTCTGGGTCTGCGATACCCGCCAGGAGTGTCTGGATCTGCATCTTGTAAAGGTCGATATTTTCTGCGCTGCCGCTTGTGAAATCGACGGCCATCTTCTGGATATCGGCATAGCGTTCGGGGTCGATGGCCTGCAGCGTCACAATGAAATCAAAGCCCAGAAGCTTACTCAGGCGTTCCATCTTTACTTTTTTTGTCGGTTTATTCGCCAGTTTGTTGGCGATATCTGCTTTCAGCAGCTTGTCAACCATATTCATGTGCATGTCCTCCTTATGCTAAATCCAACAGGTCCCAGTCAGAGAAGGTGAAGCTGTAGCTTTCTTCCCCCATCTTGTCCACTTCCCAGTCAGCCAGGATAAGGCTGTCGAAGGTGGCGTCTTTGATGACGATACGTTCGCTGCCGATGGCATCCTTATCATCAAGGACAGAAACGATGGTCACGACGGTCTGCTTGCCCGCCTTGATGTTGTCGTTCATCTTCTTAATCATGTAGCTCGAGACTTTATGCAGCTTCAGCTGGCCTTTACAATCGTAGCCTGTGACCTTATAGCCCTTGCCGACATGGCGGAGCATCTTCACTTCTTCCTTGGTCAGCGTGACCTCGGCCTTGAAAGCGGTGGCTTCGGCCATGAGGTCGCCGTCGATATAGAGGTCGGCATACTTTCCATTCATCACCCGTTTGGCTTCCATGCTGTTCACTGTACTTCACCTCCTCAGATATTGACGGCAATTGTGACATCTTCCATGGCATCCAGGAGCGAAGCATCTACGGCGATAAAGACATTGCTGCCGATATTGTCCATCTTGATGTCCATTTCCGACATATCCGCCAGTTCCTCTTTCGTATACTTGCCATTGGATTCCAGCCAGATCTTCGTGGATTCCACATCAATATAAGCCGTATTCTGCCCCTGCTCCAGCAGGCCCTCCTGGGCCAGCTGGTCAAGATACCCCTGGATAGCCGTCACCAGGAGGCATCGGTTGGCATAGCTATTGGCATACTTGCCAAGGTAATGGTCCTGGGCTGTGGTGCGGATATCGTCATACATCATGTCCATTAAATCGACGAGCTTGATTTTCTGGAACGATACGCCTCTCCCCTGGACTGTCGTGACCAGGGAGTTGATGCCGCGGCCCAGCTTGACCTTTTCCCCGTCAAAGAAGAAGAACAGCTTGCCGGCATCCGTCATGGTATCCATTTCTTCCTTCGTCCAGACGTCGCAGCCAATGACTTCCGGCAGCGGCGCATACGTACAGGCAATGGTCATTGGCGTTCCTGCGATGATGCCCGCGATGCGCCCGCAGTACTGGGCCGTCGTGTAGGTCTTCGCTTTCGTGCGGATGACTTGATTGACGAAGTTGATGACTCCTTCCATATCCGCCGTGCAGTCCGGCAGGACGGCCTTGATGCGTTTGTTCTTATTCGTCCGCATCCCCTTGATCCAGGTGGCGATGGTGTCGATGTGGTTTTCTTCGATGTCCGGGATGACCAGGTAATCGAAGCGCTTGTTCTCGATGGCCTTGAGTACATCGGTATAATCTTCTGCGTCCTTGCTGATGATTTCGGCGATGACTTTTTTCGGACTGTTCACGTAGCCGCGAAGGGTCAGTTCCAGCTGCTCACGGTTGCTGTCTGAGAGTTCTTTGGGGATGTCATCTGCCGTATACAGGTTCACTTCCGTCTGGGACGGCAGTGTCTCTTCTTTCAGAATCAGAAGGACAATACCGCGTTCGCTGCGTTCGATGGCACTGATGCCTTTTTCTTTGAACGCGATATTAATGGATGGCATTTTCATGGGTTACGTCTCCTTTCCCTGATACCGCTGATGCAGTACCTTCATGATTTCTGCCGTTTCTTCTTTTTCCCGAGCGTCATAGTACTGGAAGGTCAGCGTCAGACACCCACCGTCATTGTCCGTCCCCATCAGCTCCTCACTCATAGACACGACAGGGAGATAACGGTTGCCGACTTTCAGTCCGTCCCGGAATAAATTTTCCGCAGCAAAAAGCACGGCGTAGATGGCCGTGCTTTTTTCCTGCTTCTTCGGCAGATACGTAATGTAGAGGTCCGTATCCCGGTAGACCTCGTTTTCTTTCTGCGGCGTCGCTACCGTCATTGTCTTCAGAAAAAAGGCCGGCGGCGCAAAGCCTTCCTTGACTTCCTGCAAATAGACGGGATACGGGAACCGCTCTTTGAGTTTCTGCTGCACCGCCTGCAGGATATCGAGGTCATGGATCATGTGCCGCCTGCTTTCCTGAGGAGTTTCTTCGTGAGTTTCTCCAGTCCCGGCTGCAAGTCGCTGGCTTCAAACTGCTTGACGGATTTCTCCGTATAGTGCTGGCCTTCATAATAGCCCACGGTCCTGCCGCCCGGCGTTTTCTTGACATGGCCGTTATTCAAGAGATGATGGACCGGATGCTTGTTGACCAGTTCATAGGTCAGCTCGGAGCCGTTATACCCTTTCACCTTATGCTTCCAGCCTTTCTTCAGCTTGCCCGTGCTGCCTTCCGGCGTGTTTTTTACGCACTCCTTCTTGAGCTTGTTGCCAAGCGTCACCAGGCCCTTTTCGGCAGTGCCGGGAAACTCTTCAATAGCAGAAAGCAGTTTTTCTGAAAGGTCATCCAATCCTTTGACCTCAAAGTCACTTCCGCTCATTGTCCGTCCCCCTCACTTCTTCCGTGCAGTACAGTTCCAGTGCTTCATGGCGCATGTACGGGTCCACGATGGTGTCGATGTCGTAGAGGTGATTCTGGTATTTCACTTTCATATCGTGCGTGATATGCGGACGCCAGCGGATAGTGATCTTGCTGTACTCCGTGTCCGCCTTGCGTTCCATCTCATAGAACAATTTGCCCCGGGCAGGCTCAATGGATGCCCAACAGCGATATACTACGACGTCGGCCTGGGTATCGAAACCATATTCATCCGTCACGGCCTGCTTTCCCAGAATCTCAATCCGTTTGTTCAAAAGCCCCGTCTTCATGGGCATCCCCCCTTTTTCAAAAACAGCTCCGCCGGACCCCGAACATCAGCCAGCGCAGACGTTTCAAAAGGCCTGCGTAGTCCGCTTCCTCCCGGTGCTCATATAAAAAAGCTGCCGCGAAGAGAATCGCTTCGTGAAAAACTACGGGATTCTCTTCGGCATCGGCTTCCTCACAGCGGGATATATCCAGGCAGAGGGCCTGGGCTGTTTCCAGGGAAGACTGAATGACGTCATCATTACTCGTGTCATCTTCATCAATCCGCAGGTATTCCCTGGCTTCTTCCAGCGTCACAATCATGGTTTATCCCTTCGCTTTCATCTCCAGGGACTTGACCGCTTCCTTGAGCATCAGCATGCCATCGACGCGCTGGCTGGCAAGGAAGCCGATCTGGCCGTTGGCGGCATACAGTTCGTTGAGACGCTTGAAGGAGCGGTATTCCCGGTCGGCAATCCAGTAGTAGCTGAAGTCCCCGAAGAGCATGGGACGGTTGCCCGCGGCCAGTTCCGGTGCAAAGGAAGTGCAGTAGCAGGGACGGTTCAGGATGGTATCCGGTGTGCCTGCCGTGACAGACGGCTGCCAGATGTAGTTGCCGTTGTTGTCCTTCACCTTGCGCAGGGCCTTGATGGTTGCATCGTTCAGGAGCCAGACAGCCTTGCGGCGGTACGGGATGCGCAGGGAATGATAGAGGTCGATGACATCATCGAAGGTAATAGAAGCCGTCGTGACCGTCACCCCCACTTCGGCAGACGGGAAAACGCCGGTCGGCTTGTTCTTTCCGTCGCCTACCAGGAAGGCTTCTTCTTCCTTCGTACCGATACGACGGGCAAATTCACCGGCGATATAGCTTTCCAGGTCGAAAGCGCTGTCGTTCAGCAGTTCTTCCGACACACGGATAGCCGTGCCCAGCTTGTACGCCCCGATGGCCTGCTGGCCGAAGGTATCCTGGCTGTCCGGGTAGAGGCCGTTCTCTTCCATCCAGGACGCTTCGCCATGACCCGTCACGATGGGAATCTTGCGGTCACCGCTGGTATGGATGACCGTCGCCAGACCGCGGAAGAAGTTCTCTTCCTGAAGCTTGTCGATGAGCTGGTGTTCGAATTCGTCCGGCACCAGATAGCCGCCATCAGCATCGGTGCCTGCACTCAGTGCGTTCTGTACATCGATGAAGTTCTTATGGCGGATGCTGTCCCAGAAAGCCTTACGATAGGCATCGGACGCACGGCCTTTCTTTTCAGGCATTTTATTGCCTGTTCCCGGAATTTCAGTAATCGGCATCGTTGTCGGCTGGGCCAGCTGGGCATCAAGCTGCTGCTGGCGTTCCAGGCGGTCGATTTCCTTGCCGAGATTTACTACATCCGCTTCCATCTTGTCGTAGCGAACCGCGTCTTCCGCAGACACCATGCCGTTCTCATCACGGACGGTATCCAGAAAATTCTTGGCGGCATCCCAGAGGTTCTTGCGTTTCTCACGCAGTGCTAAAATCGTATCCATTGTTGTCCTCCTTAATGAATGAGCAATGCCAGCCGGTTCTCCAGGGAAGCGGCTGACACTTTATTGACAGGTTCATGTGGTTTCAGTTTTTGTACGAAGGAACTGGTGACTGTGGCCGGGCTGTAGAGCATGGCTTCCGGCTGTTCTTCATTTTCTTTCTTCTGGTCGAACAGGATTTCATCGGCAAAGCCCAGTTCCACAGCCTTCTTTGCGTTGAGCCAGGTTTCGTCATCCATCATGTGGGAAATCTTCGTGCGGGCCAGGCCGCTCTTGATTTCGTAAGCGTTGATGATGCTTTCCTTGACTTCGCTCAGCATGCCGATGGTCTTTTCCATCTCTGACTGGTCACCATAGGCCAGGGTCGCCGGATTATGGATCATCAGCATGGCCACTGGCGACATACAGACCTTGGTCCCGGCCATGGCGATGACAGAGGCCGCCGAAGCAGCCAGTCCGTCAATCTTAACGGTGACGTTCCCCGGATATTCCATGAGCATATTATAAATCTGGGCAGCGGCAAAGCAGTCACCGCCCGGACTGTTGATCCAGAGGGTGATATCGCCGCTGCCCGCATTCAGTTCTTCCTTGAACGCCTTCGGCGTCACCTCATCGCCCCACCAGGTCTCGTCCGAGATCTGGCCGTCCAGGTACAGCGTCCGTTCACTGCCGAAGGCATCGGGGGCCGCATTGGTCACCCACTTCCAAAATTTATGTTTCATTCGTTTCTCCCTTCCGGGCAAAGGCCCCGGCATCCTTGAGCTTGGTCATGCTGCCGTTCACCAGGTACAGATTACCGCCTTCCTCATCGGGGACGGGATTCATGTCTTCCATCTCCCGGATATCGTTGGCGGACAGCCAGCCGTTCTGCCGGCCGATGCTGTACCCGGTCATGCGGCTCTCGTAGTCGCCGCGCATGAGGCCGTTCACGTTGAACTTCAGGAAATACTGCTTCTTCTCTTCCGGCAGGAACAGGGCTTTCTGCATGGCCTGCTCCCAGCGGATGACCCATGGGTCTAACGTGTATTTCACGAATTCCATGGACTGCTGCTCGATGTTATTGAAGGAACTTTTCTCCAGGTCGCCAATCATGTGCGGCGGGATGCGGTAGAGCCGGGCAATCTCATCGAGCTGGAACTTCCGCGTTTCCAGGAACTGTGCTTCTTCCGGAGGGATGCCGATTTGCTGGTACTTCATGCCTTCTTCCAGCACAGCTACCTTGTGGGCATTGCCCGTCCCCTGGTAGACGGCATTCCACGAATCCCGGACTTTGGCCGGGTCCTTCAAAACGCCTGGATGTTCCAGCACCCCGCTGGGACTGGCTCCGTTGGCAAAGAAGGACGCCCCGTATTCCTCGCAAGCCATGGTCATGCCCACGGCATTGCGGGCCATGGCAATGGGCGAATAGCCGACCAGGCCGTCAAAGCCAAGGCCGGGGATATGCAGCACTTCTTCCTTCCGGAGTGCCACCTGCCCGTACGGCTTGATGTTCGGATTCTCGTCTCCCGTCTTGGTGTACAGATAAAAAATCCGTCCCCGGTCATCCCGACAGACGGTCATCTTGTCCGGCCGCAGCGGATAGAGTCCCTGCACCCGTCCCAGGCGGTCACGGATGATCTGGGCGTAGGCATTGCCCCAGATGAGCAGATGGCTCATGAGCGTTTCCCGGAAGATGAACGAGGTCATCTCCGGATTCGGCTCATCATGGAGCAGATGGTACAGCGGATGGTCATAGACCCGCTCCTTGCCGCCAGGCGTGTAACGGTACAGCTGGAGCGGCAGGGCTGCTAGGGTTTCCGCCAGGATGCGGACGCAGGCATACACCGCCGTCGTCTGCATGGCCGTGAACTCGTTCACCGTCTTGCCGCTCGTTGACGGGCCGAACAGGTAACGGAAATCCGTGCCGATATAATAGTTCTGCGGCTTGTCCCGGGTACGGAACAGGCTGGATAAAAATGGGATTTGCATGAAAACCTCCTGAAAAGGGATACTTAACCTAGTAATTGATAGTTTACAAACACGTTTTATTATTGGTAAACTATTTTCATAATAGTAAATCTCAGAAAGGAAATGAGCGCTCATGGGCAGAATAACTATTGAAAAAAATACGGTGCAAGAAACATTAATCATTCCCCTCTATGCCAGGAAACTTGGCAATGAACTCTTCCCTCACATCCTCCTAGACCCTTATGCGGATGACGTAATCAGACATCTGAATTACGATTTTTCTACGCTTGATAAAAAGAAAGGTTCTTTTGTTTGGAAGTTCGGTGCCTTAGAAGGTATTCTTCGAAGCAAAGCTATTCTTTATGAGATGCAAGACTATCTATCTTCTCATCCAGATGCAGCTGTTGTGAATATGGGATGCGGATTAGATCAGACCCCTCGCTTAGGAGATAACGGAAGAATGAATCTATACAATATCGACAAGAAAGACATTATTTCCATACGAAATTCGCTTCTTCCCCCTATTGGCCGAGAAATCAATATCGCGGCTGATTTAAATGATGATACTTGGACTCAATACATTGATGTATTTCAAGGAGTTTTCCTGTTTGCAGCCGGAGTGTTTATGTATCTCAGAGAAAAAGAGGTACATCAACTTATTCTGAAGCTAAAGGGTGCCTTTCCCCACGGGTGCCTCGTATTTGATACTATCGGCAGCTTCGGTATAAAGGTACTGATGAAGAGAACATTGAAAACAATGGGAATACATGGCATAAAGGGAATGTTCTACTGCAATAACCCGCTTCATGACCTAAGATTGGACGACGACATTAAGGTATCTGTACGAAAATACCTGACAGGCTATGTAGACCTGAAAAAGGAAGGCATCTCTCCACTTTTAAGGGGAATGGCGTATCTTTTCGATTGGGTGTTCAGAATGAACATCTGCCAAATTATCTGGTAATAAAAATCAAAAAGCAATAACGCCTCGTTCATCATAGACACTGCCGCTGCTTGCCCCGTTGCGGATACAGCGGTCCAGTGCCATGATGGACGCCACGATTCCGTCGATCTTTTCGACGGATTTTTCTTTGTCCGGCTTGATGTTCCCCGCAGGGTCTTGGCGCATGACGACGTTGCCGGCCATCCATTTGAGGACGGGATTGCCGCCATGGTTGATATTCCCTTCCATCAGAAGCTTGAACAGCTCCTTCGACGGCGGCGACATATCCTTGAACCCCTGGCTGAAAGGCACCATGGTAAAGCCCATATCTTCCAGGTTCTGCACCATCTGGGTAGCGTTCCACCTGTCGTAGGCGATTTCCCGGATGTTATAGGTTTCTCCTAAACGTTCGATGAATTTCTCGATGAAACCATAATGGATGACGTTCCCTTCCGTCGTCTGGATGAAGCCCTGCTTCTGCCATACGTCGTAGAGAACATGGTCCCGTCGGCACCGCAGTTCCAGCGTGTCTTCCGGCAGCCAGAAGAAAGGCAGCAGAATGTATTTCTCGTCATCGCTCCGCGGCGGAAAAGCCAGGACCAGGGCCGTGATATCCGACGTGCTGGACAAATCCAGCCCGCCGCAGCACATCCGTCCCCGCAGAGAATCCCGGTCAATGGGAAGATTCCCCTTGTCGTAGACCTGTTCCGGTATCCAGCGGATGCTGGCCGAAGTCCAGATATTGAGACGGAGCTGCTTGAAGACATTCTCTTCCGCCGGATTTTCGACAGCATTCCGATACGCTTCCCGGACGCGGTCAATCTGTATGGTATGGCCCAGGGACGGGTTCGCCTTGTACCAGTTCGCTTCGTCCGTCCAGTCTTCCTCATGTTCCAGCCCATAGACCACCGGGTAAAAGGTGGCATCCTTCTTCCGACCCGCCATCAAGTCCAGGGCCTTGGTATGCAGTTCGTAACAGATGCTGTTCTTGTCATTGCCCGCTGTGGTGATGATGAAAAAGAGCGGCTGCTCCCTTGCATCACCAGAGCCTTTGGTCAGGACATCGTAGAGTTTCCGGTTCGGCTGGGCATGGATTTCATCAAAGACCAGGCCGGATACATTGAGTCCGTGCTTGGTTCCTGTTTCCGCTGACAATACCTGATAGAACCCAGCATTGCGGTAGTTGATGATCCGCTTCCCGGCCGACCGTATCTTGGAACGGCGCATCAGGGCTGGACTCATCTCGACCATCTGCCGTGCCACATCAAAGACGATGGATGCCTGGTTGCGGTCACAGGCCGCACCATACACTTCGGCACTCGGTTCGTTATCGGCGTACAAAAGATAAAGAGCTATAGCCGCCGCCAGCTCGCTGTTATGCGTCTTCACCATCGTCCGCCCCGCCAGATAGCAATGGCTCGGGCTGTCCACCTGGATGCACTGCATGGGAACCTTATCATCCAGCGGCTTGATTTCTTTCAGATAATGAAAACAGGAACGCGTCTTTTTTTCGCGTTCCCGTCTGCGGATGCTTTTTCTATGAAGTTTGCTGACCGGCTGATCCGTAAAGGCGGTGAACCGTATCTGATACAAAGTCTCGCCTGTCGGTTTCCCATAGCGGGTCGAAGGGCATGACGTCATGGCGTTCTTGATGCCAAGGCTCCACAACAGTTCCTGCACTGATTCTACTAATTCTTGAATGGTGCTGACGTATACGCCCTGCCCTTTCCGTGTTCCGATGCAGCCATCGGAATCCATCAGTCCCTGCAGCAAGGCCCATCGCTGCGTTTCGGAAGCCCTGAGGTATTCCGGCCGGATGACCTTATCCCGGAAGTTTTTCACCAGGATAGATTTCAATGCCTTATACACCAGGATTTCGCTGCCGCCGCAGGTCTGTGGATAGCGGTTATGCAGCGGGTACGGAATCAGCGGAATCAGGTCTTCCACATCACTGTCACGCACCGTGATTTCCGGTTTTGTTGCAGAACCGTTTCCCAACCAGTAGCCATATAAATAAGGATCTAACGGAAGGTTCCTTTCCGGAAGGTGTAATAGCTGGTTGACGGGAATCCGGATAAGCGAGCGGTTATCTTTGGATTTTTCCCTGTACTGTTTCGTGCGGCGGTAAATCTCGCCGGTTGTCCATTGCTTTTCCCGCGTCTTTCCATAAGTATATTCCACATCCCACAGATGACGTTCACCGGCCACAATCCGTCCTCCATCCCGGAAAACCAGTTCATAGGCTTGTTCGGTATCATCTACCGGGCTTTTGGCGACAACATGGCAGGGCTTTCCCTGCTCGTCAAAGACCCTGTCGCCGACTTTTAAATCGGCCATGGTTTTCCATCCTTCCGGCGTGGGAATGGGTGTATCCAGTGCGAGCTGTTTCCCGTTCTTCTTTGGAATCTCTATATAAGCCGTCAGGAACTGCCGTTTCCCGTTTTCCTTGACGATGCCGAAGAGATCACGCACAATCTGTTCCTGCCACGGCAGGAGCAGGAACGGCTGCCCGGCCCATTTGCCTTTGGTATGACAGAGATGCTCGATGAAGGCAACCGCCCTGTCGGCCTTGTCCTTGTCGTAATGGGAATCTGGCAGCATGAACGCTGACGGCTTATATACAAATGCCAAACTTGTCACCCCCTTAACAGCAGTTCCATTTCATCCGTTTCTTTTTCTGCCCCGTTCTCTTCCCCAATCATGCGGCTCCGGGCTGACGGGGTCAGGCCAAACTGCTCACAGAATTTCAGCATGATCTTGAGGTTCGTCTGGGCAATGGATACCTGCGGTACCTGCTGCAGGTATCCGTTCGGCGTCCGCACCATATCCCCATGCTGGGTGATGAACTCTTCCGCTCCTTTCCATCGGGCATATGCCTGGCAGTACCCGGCAAAGGCCATCATATCCAGATTGGTCAGCATCCCCATCTCAGCGAGGACTTTCCCCAGCCGCTTCCATTCTTTCTTGGCATCGTATTCCAGCCAGTCCGGGCAGCGAGGGAGCCGTCCCTTTGGCATGGGTTCCTTCTTATTGAGGGGACGATGGCCGGGATTGCCTTCCAGCACCTTGAGCGCCGTCGGCTTCGGTTTTCTTCCTCGTACAGCCAATGGCGCTCACCTCCCAATAAAAAAGCCCTCGCGGGCTGTACGACAGAGGGGACCGCATCTGCGTTCCCCTCTGGTTCTCTTTTTTAATTCTTCATGACCCATTCGATGGCGTGGCCATTGTCTTCGAACAGTTCGACGCTGACTGCCTATCCGATATTTATGCATCTTATTCGATGACTTCCCATTCATCAGCTCCGGGGATCAGCCCGAGACTGCTGCCTGTATCCCACTGTACATGGATGGTCCCGGCATCATCGACGAACTGGACGGTGCCTTCTGTTCCCCTGGGCGGGGCCTGCCTGTCATCCATGGAGATAAGCCGCACCCGCGTTCCTTCCATCCGTTCCCGGCTGTGCCGCAGCCCGGCCCGCAGGACGGACAGGTCGAAACCGAATTTGCGGTAATCCCGCTCCATGTTCTGGTAGTACCAGTCTTCCGGGATGCCGAACCGCCGGTCTTCGTGCATGATGTACACAAGACCGCTGAGGATGCCATCATCTGTTTCCACATCCACTTCTTTTTTGTAGTAGAACCGCGGGAAACCTTCATAGGCATCGAGCCGCCGTTCATGCGCCGGAGAAATGCACCAGAAAACAACCGGCACGAAGGCATCCGCCTTCTTCTCGATCGTGGCGTAACATCCTGTCAGGGAACCTTTGAAGAGGAGTTCATAGCCCCGGATTCGGCCCGTCCCTGAAAGAACGGCGTCAGGACACCGTCTTGCCATCTGTACTTCACTCATGTTGCTGCCGTAGGCAATGTAGATACTTTGTTTCATCGCTCTCATCCTTTCTGAAGGGATTGCCCTTCTACTACCCCAAGGGCAGCCGAAGCTGCCCGTAAGGCTATCCCCTTCAAGCGGCGGCATTGCGCCATGCGGAATTGCCCGTGAGGTGTTTCAGGAAGTGAAACCGGCAGGTCTTGAACTCGTCACCGATGAGTCCGAGCCGGAGCATCCAGCACCGGAAAGCGTATTTCTCATTGTCCGTCTCGGTCTTCCGGGCCGAGGCTTTCTTCTGGGCCAGGGCCTGATGAGCGACGGCCAGGCAAAACTGAATGTATGCCTTGATTTCTCCGGCGTGGAGCGTCCCGTTGAAAAGCCGGAACTCGACGGTCCCTTTGGTGAAGGTGGCATGCAGGTTCAGCCCGTGGTAGCGGGTGCTGTTGTAATGATGGTTCCGTCCGTAGGGTGCTTCCTGATACCAGAGGTCGGCGATGCCGTCCAGCGTGTCCGGCTTTTTCCGATTGAGGTCCTTCAGGAAGGTGGTGTTCGTTTTCCGGCAGTACCGGCTTTCCCGCGAGGGGTTGATCTGAAGGGCGCGGTAAATCATGTTTTCCTTGCTCGCCATAATGTTCACCAGGTTCCGCAGTGTCTTTGCCGTGAAGCGTTCGGCCCCGACGTGGATGTGGATGCCGCAGGATTTATTGGCAAAGGCCCCGGCCTTGCGTAGCATCCGCACCAATTCCTGCAGCTTCGGGATGTCTTCGTAGGAAAGAATGGGGCTGACCACTTCCGTGCGGTAGAAGCTGGAAGCATCTGTAATGTTTCCGTTCACCTTCTTCTGTGGAACCAGGCTGGAGTCGTTCATGGCTTTCCATTTCCGTCCTTGTTCATCCCTTGCGGTGTAGGTATCGTAGGCTCCGCCTTCATGCCGACTTTCCGTCCCGAAGAAGCGGGCCATGAGGCTGGCGGCCCGGCTTCTCGTAATCCCTGTCATTTCCATTTCGATGCCAAAGTGTAGTGTTTTCATAATCCTCTCTGTCCTTTCTATGTGTGCGTGTGTTCTTTTGGTACACTATATATCACTCTAAAGGCACACAATAGCAAGTCATTTTGAGAATCATTATGAATTAAATCGAAAATTTATGGGTTCTGATGCCGGCGTTCCTTCTGCTTTCTGGCATGAGCCTTGGTTTCTTCTTCCGTGCGGAAGGCACTCCATCCCTTCAGGCCTTTCAGCAGGGCCATGCGCGATTCGTGGCTGGCCTTGCTCCCCATGCCGATGCGCAGGAGCCACATCCGCAGGTAGTATTTCTCGTTTTCCGGCTTCCGTGTGGCGAGCTGGACCCGTTTCGCCTTTTTCGCCGCGCTGACCATGAAAGCCGCCAGTTCAATTAGGGCACGGTTCTTCACAGCATTGCCGGTCGCGGCGAAACAGAATGTCACCGTATCTGCGGCAATCAGGAAACCCCGTCCTTCCTTGCTGTAGTTCTGATAGATGGCAAAGAAGGACGTCCTGTCTGTACCGGGTTCTTCTTTCAGGTCTTCCACCAACCTGTCCGGCACATGGATGTTTTCGTGCCCCGCGGCCCGGTTCAGCAGGTACTGCTGGGCATGAAGCATGAAGACCAGGTTGCGTAGCTGCGCACCGTCCATGCCATTAATGGGGACCTTGATTTCCATCCTGTCCGGCTCCGTCTGCGGCAGTGCTTCCGATTCTGGCGTTTCATCCTGCTGTGTCGGTTCTTGCGTTACTTCGGTTTTTGTTCCTTCTTCCGGTTCCGGCTGCGGAAGTATTCCGGCTTCCTGCAGGAAAGCCGTGATGGCAGCTTCTGTCTTTTCATCATCGCATTCGATATCGCCGCTGCGAAGGATGCGGAAGCCCTGCCCTTCGTAGGCAAAGGCCGGCGTCCCGGTGTAATGAAGCTTTTCGTTATGGTTGAAAGGAATCAGCCGTCTGGCCAGTTCCTTGCGGTCGTTCAGGTTCGTCTGGATTGTCATGGTCTATGTACCTCCTTGTCTTGCTAGTACATATATCACTCTGAACGCCGATAATAGCAAGTCATTTCTGCACTTTATCATAAGGAATTTTCTCATTTCCGCGCAGGACAAACACACCCGCGTCCCCATATTCACTGATGTAGCGCCTGATGATGACGTCGACGAACTTCTCGTCCAGCTCGATGCCGTAACAGATGCGGCCCGTCTGCTGGCAGGCCATGAGCGTAGAACCGGAACCGAGGAACGGGTCCAGGATGATGCAGTGGCTCATGGATGAATTCCGTATAGGGTACGCCATCAGGGCTATAGGCTTCATGGTGGGATGCTCTTTGCTGGCTTTCGGCCGGCCGTATTCCCAGATGGTCGTCTGTTTGCGGTCGGAATACCATTGATGCCTGCCGTTCAGCTTCCAGCCAAAAAGGCACGGTTCATGCTGCCATTGATACGGGCTACGCCCCAGTACCAGGGCGTTCTTCTTCCAGATGCAGCAGCCAGACAGGTAGAATCCCGCATCCTTGAATGCCTTGCGGAAGTTCAGCCCCTGGGTATCAGCGTGGAATACATAGATGGAAGCATCCTGCTCCATGTTCTGCTCCATGTTGACGAAGGCCGCGAAAAGGAACTGATAGAACTTGTCATCCGGCATATTGTCGTTCTTGATCTTGCCGGCCGTTTCTTCCACATCGACGTTATACGGCGGATCCGTCAGCACCATGTTGGCCTTCTTCCCGGCCATCAGGCGTTCATAGGTTTCCGGCAGCGTCGCATCGCCACAGATGACGCGGTGGTCACCCAGGAACCAGATATCTCCCGTCCTGGCGATAGTCGGCTTTGCCAGTTCGCCATCGACATCAAAGTCATCTTCCTTGATTTTCTTGTTGTACACTTTCGAGAAGAGCTGCTCGACCTCGGGTGCTTCAAATCCCGTCAGGTCGACGTTGAAGTCGACGCTCTGCAAATCGACGATAAGGTCAGCCAGGAGCTGTTCGTTCCAGGCACCTGTGATCTTGTTGAGGGCGATGTTGAGCGCCTTGACCTTATGCTCATCCTCGATATGGACAACGACACACTGGACTTCTTCGTAGCCCAGATTCTTCAGTACGGTCAGACGCTGATGCCCGCCGATGACCGTCATGTCGTAATTGACGATGATGGGTTCCACATAGCCAAACTCCTGAATGGACTTCTTGATTTTCTCGTATTCCTTGTCGCCAGGCTTCAACCGCTTCCTGGGGTTATATGCCGCAGGCTTCAGCTGGCCGATGGGCAGCATCTTCCATTCCATATCCGATGTCTTCACACGCTCGCTCCTCTCTGAAGGTGGCCGCTACCGCTCTGCCGTAACCGGCAAGGTGGTGCCACCTGCAATAATTCCGTACGCTGTCCCGTGACAGCTTGGTCTTTCTGGCGATGGCCTTGTACCCCATCCCCTGTCTCCGCATGGCTTCAATCTGCCTGCGCTGGCAGTCATTCATGAAGGTTCCCTTCTTCCTGGCAATAAAAAAGCCCCGGGCCAGAAGCCTGGAGCTGCCTGATATTCGGTTGAAGACCGTCCTTATATCCCCCCTTATGAATTTCGCGGTTTTTCCCGTTTGAGGGGGCGGCGGTCATGGGCAGAAGGGCTGCAGAGATTTATATCCCCCATCCCTTCTAGAACAAGTGCTGCAAATGTAAAGCGTCGTCATTTATTGTGTTGCTTTTTTCTGTATTATCAATTATAATTAAATTGATCAATAAAGAAAGAGGTGATTGATAATGACTACCGCCAACATCAATGTCCGTGTAGATGAAAATCTCAAGAAAGAAGCGGAAGGATTATTTAACGACCTGGGATTAAATATGTCTTCTGCCATCACTATGTTCTTAAAAAGCGCTGTCCGCTGTGACGGTATTCCATTTGATATTCGCCGTAATGCGTTCAATGCGGAAACCCGCAATGCCTTGGCCGAATACGATGAAATGAAAGCACATCCAGAAAAATATAAACGGTATCACAGCTTCTCAGACCTGTTAAAGGATACAGCCAATGAAACTTGATATTATTGCATCTAACAGATTCAAGAAAGATTTAAAGCTCGCTAAAAAACGCGGGCTGGATTTGAGGAATCTGGAAATTACTGTAGAAATACTCGCAAGCCAAAAGCCGCTTGATGCGAGGTACCGTGATCATGCACTTACCGGAAATTACGGAAGTTTTCGTGAATGTCATATTGAACCAGACTGGCTGCTGATATACCGCCAGGACTTTGATGCGTTAGAACTATTCTTGTTTCGCACAGGTTCCCATGCCGATTTATTTTAATACTTGTACTCGATGTCCCGGTCTTCCGTCATCGTCTTATGATCATGGCAGCTCTTGCAAAGGGGCTGCCAGTTCTTTTCATCCCAGAAGAGCTTTGCATCACCACGGTGCGGTGTGATATGGTCAACGACCGTTGCCGGGACAAGACGGCCCTTTGCTTTGCAGCGGATGCACCAGGGATGACGTTTCAGGAAAAACTTCCTGGCCTTCTGCCACTCCCATCCATAGCCACGTGTTTCTGCATCAGCCCGGTCGCCCTGGCACTGCCGTTCATGTTCCTCACAATATTTTCTTCCATACGGCACCAGCCTGGGGCAGCCCGGATATTTGCAGGGCGTCTTCGGTCTTCTGGGCATTTACATCATCTCCGGCATCAAAAAAGGACCGCTGGCATTTCGCCACGGTCCTTTATCCTTTTCTTGGTGATTCTATCATATCACACAGATGGGACTGTAAACAAGAGAAACTTACTGCAACTTGGTGCAATCCGACTGATTCATTTCTGTCAGGTCAAGGTGTGCCAGAGCATCCCGGTGGATCTGGTACACACGGCGGGGCTGCAGCTTCATTTTCTCTGCAATCTCCGGCCAGTCTTTAAAAGCCAGGTATCTCAGCTCCAATACGATTCTTTCTTTGGGGTCGTCCAGTTTGCGGATGGCTTTCATGATGCTGCCTTTGATGTCCACTAACCGGTCGATGGTTTCGTCCACTTCTTTTTCCAGGTCCACGAACCGGACGATCACGTTTTCCATCCGCTTAGGATCCGGCGTACCGCTGGGCGGCGTTTCACTAAAGGTATGATTCACCTTGCAGGCCAGATACCGCAGAGCCGTCACATGTTCCAATTTGCTGTCGATTTCCATGTTGATGTAACGCGCCCGTTCTAAAAATTCTCTTACTTCCATCTGTTTATCTGCTCCTTCTCGTTCCTGCTTCATAGTATACCCTCTTTCCCCGAATCCGTCATGCCCAGGTCAGCCTTCACTGCCTCGATCAATGCGGCCTGGGTTCCGTCTTTGTGTTCCAAGACTTTCAGGATGCGTTCGTCGATGGTGTCTTTCGCCACGATGTGCTGGACGACGACAGTTTGATCCGTCTGCCCCTGCCGCCAGAGCCTTGCTACGGTCTGCTGATAGAATTCCAGGCTCCAGGTCAGGGTGAACCAGATCAGGGTGGAGCCGCCTGCCTGCAGATTGAGTCCATGGCCGGCCGATGCAGGATGGATAAGAGCCACGGGGATTTTCCCTTCGTTCCAATCGGCAAAGTCCTTCGAAGACTTCAGCTCCCGTGCCGTCATCCGCTTCTGGATACGTTCCTTGTCGTGCTTGAACCAGTATGCCACCAGGACCGGTTTGCCGTTGGCACTTTCCACCAGGTCTTCCAGGGCATCCAGCTTTCGGTCATGGATGGTGACGGTGCCTTTGTCATCAGTGTAGATAGCCCCGCTGGCAATCTGGCAAAGTTTCAGCGTGAGGGAAGCGGCATTGGCCGCTGTGACCTCGCCGCCTAGCAGTTCCAGGACGAGGAACTTCTTCAATTCATCGTACCGCTTCCTTTCCTCATCACTGAGATGGACGTCCTTGGTCACGCTCACCAGTTCCGGCATCTTCAGATAGTCCCGGGCCTTCATGGATACGGTAATGTCCGAAATCTGATGATAAATGGCATCTGCCGCGCCTGGAAGCGGCTTATACGAATAGACAATCTGGCCGTTGCGCTTATCCGGCTTGAAGTATAAGTTACGGTACTGGCTGATGAACCGTCCCAGCCGCTCTCCCATATCCAGGATCCGGAACTCGGCCCAGAGGTCCATCAGCCCGTTCCCGGTTGGTGTCCCCGTCAGCCCTACGATGCGTTTCACCTTCGGCCGCATAGCCTTCATGGCCTTAAAGCGCTTGGCCTGATGGTTCTTGAAACTCGACAGCTCATCCAGCACCACCATGTCAAAAGACATCTCGCAGTGTTCATAGAACCAGACCAGGTTCTCACGGTTCACGATGTATATGTCGGCTTGTTTCTGCAAGGCTCTTCTCCGCTCAGTGGCTGTTCCGTTTACCAGAGAACAGGTCAGATTGCGGAGATGATCCCAGTGCTTGATTTCATCGCGCCATACATTACATACCCGAAGCGGACACACGACCAGAATTTTCTTGACAGAAAACTCATCATATATAAGGTCATTGATGGCAGTCAACGTTATCACCGTTTTCCCAAGTCCGCAATCAAGCAGCAAAGCAGCGACAGGATGATCCTTGATGAACTGTACAGAGTACTTTTGATAGTAATGCATATCATCTTTTCTTAATAAACCGTCCAAAGATATCCCTCTCTTTCTGTGACGCATGAATCCGTGCATGTTCACTTTTGGAAACAACCATCAGATTCTTCTCGTCATTGTTCAAATGGTTCCCATCAACGTGGTGAACTTCTTCCTTTGTTGTAAGTGCGTGTCCGACCTTTCGCCTCGCTAAATATCGATAAAGCACTTCTCCGCAAACCCTCTGATTTGCGGCACCTGCAAGTTCCATATTGATATAGTCCAAATAACACCCCCAACTGCAAAAGTTATGCTTTCGCCTTTTTATATCCGATTGCTTTTTCCAAAACGATTTTCCGCACCAATCGCAATGGATCTTGCTTTTTTTCACCCTGAATCTCCAAGCGCATTCCGGACTGCAGAAAAGATGCTGATTTCTTGCGCCATGAAGGCTTTTAGGTATGAATTCCTTTCCGCAATTATCACAGATTTGGGTTCTGTTCTTTTTTAACCGTTCCCCATTTGCCTTGCCAAGGCAACCACGTGAACAATAATTATGTCTTTTAATTTTACAGGCATTTTTCTCAAAGACTTTACCGCACCAGTCACAAGTCACTTTCACCTTCATGCACCGTCGCCTCCTTTCCCATCAGGTGCATGGGCGATGTTTTCCAGCACTTCCGGAATTTCCTCTATGGCATCCAAGACGAATACCTGAAAGCCCAGTTTCCGCAGCATGGCATGTCGCTTCAGCTGCAGCGGCCGCGGTTTCCGTCCCGGCGCCTTTACTTCTACAAAGGCCATTTTCCCATCCGGCAACAGCAGCAGCCGGTCCGGCATGCCCGCGTACCCCGGAGAAACGAACTTCACCGCCAGTCCTCTGCACCGCCTCGTTTCCTTTACTAGTTTCTGCTCGATTTCCTTTTCACGCATACTACATACTCCTTCCAGCATTCTTCAAACACCTGCATACAGCCAGTACAGGCTCCTTGCTTTAAGAGATAGCTCTTGATGATGCGATACCATCCATCCAATTTATGTGGCGGATTCTTTGGGAAGTCTTTCTTGTCCTTTTTCATATCCATGGCAAAATCATGTTTGCCGCCTTCAGCATTTGAATATTTTCTCATCATAAAGGTATAAAACGTCATTTTATTTTCCTTTCGAGTGCCGTCAAATGACGGGGCTGAACTAAACCTCTCTATATATGATTTTTGTCATATTTTCAGCCCTAAAGGGGGTTTTAGTGAGAGACGTCATTTGACGACACCATTTTAATCCAAGAAGTCTGTAATCCTAAGCTGCAAGCCGATGATGAAGCGTCCATCCTTTTTCCTCTTTCTTATGAATCCTCTTTGTTCCAGAGTCTTTGTGAACTCGATGGAACTGCGGGCAAAGTCTCCATTCCGCTGGCAAAAGCTGCGGTATTCCTCATACAGTTTTCCTGATTTTTCATGCAATGATGGAGAAACATCACAGCACTCATCAAGAAAGTGTGTCATCCAGTCATTGTCATTCCGGTACTGCTGGACTGCTTCTTTTACACACGCAGGCTGTGGGAAATTAAAGCTGCACTGAATAGCTTTTTCCGCACCTTCCATCACCCATTTGAGAACATATGGTGCCGCATGACTCATCAGATAGCCTGCATAGTTTTTGATATCCTTTTTCTTGCTGATAGTTGCGGTAAATGGGATGACAATAAGCCGTCGCCAGATTCCTTCGTCCATCGCACCGACCCTGGGCAGGTGGTTTGTATAAAGGACGAGGGTATGAGAAGGCGTAAAGTCAGATGGGTCCTTGTACTTTTTCTCGGCCGAAATTTTGTCCGTAGAACAAAGCTGCTTGACAATGGATGTAGAAAGCCGCATTCCCTCTTCCAGTTCAGCTGCGATGAGGAGCCGTTTGCCTTTGGCTTCTGCCAGTTCCGGTTTCACGTTACGCTTGCAGTTTGCTGTCAGAGCATCAGCGGAAAGAGTACCGCTGTAGCTTCCCAGGACTCCGGCGACTGTATTCCAGAATGTGGACTTGCCGTTGGCCCCTTCACCATAGGAAATAATCATCGCCTCCAGTTCTACCTGGCCAATGGCAGCCAGACCTGTAATCATCTGGACATAATCAATGAGTTCCTGGTTACCCTGGAATGTCTGATTGAGCGAATCCAGCCAGAGCTTTTTACCTTCGTCACCGGGCGCAGCCGCAGTCATTTTGGTAAGCAAATCCTCCGCTCTATGTTCATGCCGGTTTCTGATTCCTTGCCGCAGGTCATAGGTACCATCAGGGCAGTTTAAGAGAAATGGATCACTGTCCAAAGAATCATACGGTATTTCAATCATGGGCATTGCTGCCGTCAGTGCGGTCAGGATATACTTTATATCCCGGCGCTTTAAGACAAAATTCTCATAGCTGACAGCACCAAGATACTCGTAATAAATAGGTCTCACACTGTTATCAATAAGTTTTTCCAAAGCGCTGCCGCCTTTACGAATGGCGGCTTCATTAATTCCAGTTTCCAATAGAGCTTTCATGGTTTTATCTTTATTGTCTTTTGCATCATTAAGCTGCAAATCCAAAAATTCTTCTGCGGCACCGATGGCTTGAGATTTGGATTCAATCCAGCGCTTCCCGTCATAGCGGAGATACCCGGTTGCTGGTGTATATTTCAGTTCATTGCCATATTCCCGCACTAGTACTTTCGCTTGGCCGATGTCAGTGTAGTCCTCTGGCTTTAAACTTTCCTTGGTTCCAAAATCATTGTTATATTGCTCCGGATTGATATACCCTACCTGCTTGGCAATCTTTTCACCAAAGCGTACAGCACTTTGCCAGATATGATTGAGTTCTTCATCAGGGAGCGGCGGGTCGCACTTTCCCGCTTCGTCGAGGAAAATCTGGTACGCCTTTTCTGTCGCTCCGTATCGTTTGATGACGCGGCCGGCAAAGCGGCTCATGGTGCTGTTCCTGCATCCAGCTGGGATACTGCGCGATTCGGTATCTCCCACGTTGAGTACCTGGTCGATTGTCGTTTCCCCGTCCTGCCACAACACTTTCTCGACGGGACAGCCATAGATGAACCGGGCTGCATCGAGGGCTGCTTCATCGAAGAAGGAATAGGCACGGTAGATTGCATGTTTCAATTCTGTATAGTGCTGTTCATCCGTGATATCCGGAATCCCGAAATAAACATGAAAGCGCGGTCTGGCACACTTCCCCTCCTTGGGCTTCATGTGATTCCTTGATGGCACGACGGCCACCGAGACTTTCGGCAGCATGGCCAGGAGCTTTTCCATGGGAATCCAGTCAGCAGGATTCTCCGAGTGGGTGTTGTCACAATCCATGACCAGGACGTCGGCGGAGAGGAAATTCTCCCGCTTCCGATAAAAATCTTTGAAGGCTACGCAGACATGATCGAAGGCGGCAGCCGCCTTCAGGTCTTCGGCACAGCGGATATTCTGTTGCCTGGGATAGCGGCAATTTGATTCCACGCCAACAAAGTCTGACCTATACAGTGTAAAATTCATTTATTTCACCTCGTTAATATACCGAATCGGCTTTCCTTTTCTTTGGGCGTACTGGATTTCTTTTTCCATTCCCGCCGAAATCACATCGCCAAAGACCCAGAGTTCGACGCAGCGGGACAGCAGGGCGATATCCATAAAAAGTGCCAGTTCCCGTTCCGTTTCTTCATCAAGGAACTGTGGCAGATATAGATGCGGTGCCAGAGGGATACATCCATAGTCTGCCGCATAGCGGCAGTAGGCACAGGCTTTCCGGATATTTTCTTCCACATTCCCGGCATAGGGCGAACACACGTATACAACAGGCATGAACGGGAACCTTTGGGGTTCCACGTTCCTGATTGCCTGATACGCCGTCGGGTCGGGGTAATGCTCGGCATTACGTTTCGGATTTCTTTCCATGATTTTTCATCCATCCCTTAGCACATTCGTCACACAGGACAGCCGTACCGAACAGGTCGCCGTCCCCTTCTTTTAGTATTGATTCCAGGTCTACCGGGATTTCTTTCCCGCACACCGGGCAGCGGCAGAAAACGTTTTCGTCATTGATTTCGACCGTCACATCGACACCATCTTTAAGTGGTTCTTTTACGTAAAACATGATTCATCCCTCCAGTTCCGTTTTGTAATAGGTCATGAGCATCTGCTTGCGCTGCTGGAAATCCGGGCAGGAATACAGCAGGCCGTAATCCAGGTGCTGCAGCCGATCCAGAGCATGGATCTGCTGTGCAGTCAGATAAGGCCGGATGCTCTGCCCTTTTTCGATGCCGTTGGCCAGCCGGAACTGCTTGGCAGACATCCCCAGCACGATACGGTTCAACATGTCACATTCATTGCTGAAGTGGTACGGCTTCGGACTTTCATGCAGGCGGCAGATCATGTCCGTCAGCATCGGGAATTCCTGCCGGGCAGACAGGAGCGACCGGATGCACTGCTCCATCTCATTGAAGCGATGGATATAGAGTTCCTTGAAATGCATCGCCTTCGAGCCTGTGTAGCCCATGACCAGCATGGTGAACCCATCGCGGGTCAGCAGGTATCGCGGCAGTTTTCTTTCTCTGGCATCCTTGTAGGTACTGAGTATAAAATTGTCATGGATGAAATTTTCACTGAGCCCAGATTTGGGTTCAATGATTCTGGCAATATCCCGCAATACATGACGATGGCCTTTCTCAAAAGTCGCAGCAACAAACAGGCTGTCAACCCTGGCTATTCCTTTCTGGTCAGCGAACACACCGTAATCATCTACAGGAATCAAATTTTTCATAGCGGATTCCACCTTTCGTCAAAAAGTCCGAGGAACTCGTCCTCTATCAGTAACAGGACAGGATCCGCTGCTTTAAGTACCTCCATTTCAATCTTTCTGATAAAATTCGCACTCATACCCGTCTGCCCGGAGCAACAACCCTTCGGCCCAGGGAGGTGTCCGGCCCATCTGCTCACAGATGGCAGTAACACTGGCATCTTTCCGGCACTCGATAATCAGTTCATCGTGGACGTGGCCCACAATGGCACAGCAGCGCAGTGTCTGCATGGCGTAGCAGAGAATGTCGCGGCTGATGGCCTGGACGATGTTTTCAACGAACTTCGGCCCATAACTTTCCAGCCGTTCCCACTTCTTCGTAGCCCCGATGCCTTCATAGGTGACGGATTCGCCGCCGAATTTATTCTCCCCGATGCCGGGTTTGACATAGGAAAGTCTGCGGCCGCTCGGAAGGCGGATGAACAGCATACCGCTCTGCCAAAGGAAGCGGATGCCCCGGGTTTCCTGCGGAAGATGTGTCTTGATGGCCTGCTTTACACAGCGGTCGACGTCCCACCAGAACTGGACGATATGCGGATTCGCCGAGCGCCAGGAATCGACCAGGGGCCGCAGTTCTTCTTCGGCAAGCCCCATGTCGAGGGCGCCCATGGCTTTCAAAGCGCCCACCGATCCGCCATAGCCACAGGCCAATTCTGTTATTTTCCCTTTCTGCCGCAATTCCCCGTTCACGCCATGCTTTACGACCGGGACGCCAAACATCTTGCTGGCTGTAGAGCAATAGATGTCTTTTCCCTTGGCAAAGGCCTCCGATTTCCATGTTTCCCCCGCAAGCCAGGCAATGACCCGGGCTTCGATGGCTGAGAAGTCCGAAACGATAAACTTCATCCCGGATTTGGGGATGAAAGCCGTCCGGATGAGCTGCGACAAAACATCCGGCACTGAATCATAAAGAAGCGTCAGAACTGCGTAGTTTCCCTGCCGTACCAGCGCTCTGGCTTCTGCAAGGTCAGGCATATGGTTCTGGGGGAGATTCTGTAATTGAATTTTTCGCCCAGAAAATCGCCCGGTCCGGTTGGCACCATAGAACTGGAACATGCCGTGAGCCCGGCTATCATCACAGGCTGTCATCTCCATGGCCTGATATTTCTTCACGGACGATTTTGCCAGCTGCTGCCGCAGGAGCAGCACCGACCGCAGCGGCTCCCGGACGGTCTTGAGCATCTCGGCCACCCGCTTCTTACCGAGAGACTCCGTTTCCATCCCCTGCTCCGCCAGCCAGGAACGCATCTGCAGCACAGAGTTCGGATTTTCCAGCCCTGTCTTTTCTTTCAAAGCGGCCATCAGGTGTTCCCGCGACATGGCATCTATGGCCACGGCCTGCCGTACCAGTTCCTTATCGACAGCGATGCCCCGGTCGTTGATTTCCTGGTCGAGATAATATTCATCCCATACCGGTTCCGGGACGGGATACTTCTTCAACCGATCCTGGATGGCCATTTCCACTTCCACATCCCGTTTGTTGTAGGACTTGAACAGCGTCCATTTATCCAGCGCATGCTGAGGAAGGTTTCTTGTCCTTCCGCCATTCGATTTGGTTTCTTTACAGGGAACACAGAAATAGCGGATCAGGTCTTTGCCTTCCTTCATTTTCTGGCTGTCCAACTTCAGCACGGCCCCCACACCTTCCAGGGAAAGGGGCAGGCCCATATAGGCCGACCAGACCATGGAGCATTTCCATCCTGCCGGATTGAGGAACCGGGCACAATCCTGGGAAAGCGGATGATGGTCATGGAACGGGTCCAGGCTCATCCCCAGGTCACGCAGGTATCGCGACAGGCATACCCGTTCAAAACTGGCATTAAACGCCCATTTGGTGACGGATTCATCGGTCAGAGCATCCAGGATGGCGCTGGGGATACGCTCTCCCTGCGCCAGGTCGACGACCTGCACTTCGCCGCCGTCCACCGAATATCCAAAGAGAAGAATTTCAAAGGCTGGCGATTCGGCATATTTGTACACGCCGCATTTTGCCAGATTGATATCGCTGAATGTTTCAATATCGATACTGATGGTTTTCATACGCTTCACCTCGGAAAAATGGCGAGGCACAAGGCCCCGCCACTATTCACTACTACTTATTTCCGGAAAGATTCCATCTGCTTGCGGTGGTACTCTTCTTCCCGTTCATCCCGGTGCCGAGCCATTTCTTCATCCCGCTGGTCTTTTTTGATATCCGTATAGATCATAGCCACGAAGAATCCTCCGGCGCACAGTGCAACTAGGCAGTACAGGCCATCCAAAATCAGTCTCATCATAGTTTCCATAATCGCACCTCCTTATGCCAGGAAATCATCATCGTCAGCCGTAGCAAAGTCATCTTCTGCACGCGGCTTGCCGCCAAGGGGTTCACCGTCACGGATTTTCTGCAGGTTGTTCAGGCCGCAGGCGATGCCCTTGTTGCCATTACTGTTGAAGACATAGAAGTTGATGGATGCACGGCCATAGACGCCGGAGTAGACTTCAGAGCGTTCCAGGATATGCTGGCAGTCAGCATCAACGATGCCCGGCTTGGTCGCCGAGTTGGCATTGACGAAGAAGCTGTCTTTATAGGCATCATCGCCCGGGCGTTCCAGGTCGCCGTCACGGAGCGGCGTTTTGATGGCTTCGAGAGCCGGTACAGTGCGGCCATTGCCCTTGAGCTTGCTTTCGCCTTCTTCGTAAGCAGCCTTGATGGCAGCGCGGATTTTTTCTACGGTCTTTGTATCCGACTTAGGGATGATCAGACTGACGCTGTATTTCGGCGTACCGCCGTTGATGGACTTCGGTTCCCAGACGTTGGCGTAAGACCAGCGCGTATTGACTCCGGTGATTACCTTGCACGGATTGACGTAGTTGTTAGACATAGTAGTTTCCTCCTTAATTTGCAGCGTTAAAATCATCAGCCGCCGTATGCATCGCCGGACGCTTGTCCGATTCCGGTACCAGGACCGGTTTTCCCTGCGGCTTTTCCACTAAATTTGACAGCAGTTCTTCGAACCGCTTCTTGCCGAGCTGTTTTGTCATTGCCATGATGCCGAGCAGCTTCTTTTCATATGGGTCGAAGCCCGCTTCTTCCACTTTGGCGGCGACTGCTTCTTCACTTACGTAGCGGCGGTTCGACCGGCCTTCGACCAGTTTCCATCCGTCCCACTGCTTGCCGGAAAGAGCCTGCTGCAAAGCATATTCCTTGACATCCCCGGCCCAGTTCACCAGTTCATCGACCCTTTCCAGGACGGCTTCGATTTCTTCATCCTGCAGCGTGGACGGGACGGCGAAATCATACCGAGCCAGTTCCAGATTGTACTCGGCCCGCTTGCGGCAGGTTGCCTTGATCTTGCAGAAGCGGCAGTGGTCACCGGCTTTATATTCGCCCTCACCTTTCGCCGCCAGTTCTGCCGCAGGCTTCAGCACCGTTTCGGCCCACTGGAGCAGTTCTTCCTTGCTCATGGTGCAGGTGCTGACGTTGTCCCGGCGGGGCTGGAAGATCGTTATGGACACCTGGCGGATATCATAGATACCATCAAACAGGTTCAGCGCACCGAGGGCATAGCACATCATCTGGCTGTTCTTCTCTGCATCGACCAGGACACCGAGGCCATGTTTATAGTCGATGACGGTCAGCGTATCGTCGGCTACGATGACACAGTCGCCGGTACCGAAACCGCCTGGCACCCACTTGGAAAAGTCCAGCCGCTGTTCGATCATGATCAGCGGATCCTTGCAGGATGCTTTAGCCGCTGCCAGGCATTCCGTGACGAACTGCGCATATTCATCGGTGCATCCCGCCATCTCCTCATCAAAGTACGTGAGGGATTTTGTCGGGTCTTCCAGCTTCTGGCCCAGGGCTGTCTTCACCTTGAATTCGCAGAGCGTATGGGCATCCGTTCCCTGGCGGGCGAATTCACTGGAGGTATCCGGCAGCTTGGCACATTCCTTCGCAGACGGCGGGCAGGCCAGCCAGCGATAACTTGAGGAAGCGGAAAGGACCGCGTGTTTAGTCGGCATGGCCCATCGCCTCCAGTTCCTTCAGGAATGCTTCGTACTGCGCCGCATCAATGCCGGACAGCTTGTCCGCCCCATATTTCTGGATGAGGCTGCGGACTTCTGCGGTGAATCCCTTGCGGGCCTTGTCGGCAGCGACTTTGCGGACATCTTCCAGTGTCAGCGGCTTGTCCGCTTTCTCTGATTTCGCTTCCGAAACTGGCGGATTTTCTTCTTTCACCGCCATGACTTCGGAAATCTTCAGCAGCGCCTTGCCGCAATCGCCCAGGGCTGCTGCCAGTTTCTGCAGTTCATCGTTTTTCATACGGATTGACTCCTTTCACAAATCTTTGCATTGATAAGAGATGGATATTCCTGGCGATACTGCGGGTCGTGGCGCTGATGGCCATCAGCACCGCCGACAGTTCCCGGTCCAGCTTTTGCTGCTGAGCCAGTTTCTCAGGTGTCTGTGTGTGAATCATCTGTCTGCCTCCTTCCTGAAGAGCTTCTTCGCTCGCCCTTCACCAGTAATAGGACAACCTCGTCATCGTTAAGTACCGATTCCGAAAAAAAATCCGGCCACATTTTTTGTAGCCGGATTCTTTTCTTCTTAACGAAAGTCTTTGAGATGTTCTTTTAAGAGTGCATACAGCTTATGTTTGCGCTTGTTTACTGCTTTCTGGCTCAAGCCGACGGCCTTCCCGGTAGCCGCTTCGCTGGAACCATCGGCAATCATCAGTAAGATGGTCCGGTCGATAGCCTGCAAGGCCGCCAGTTCATGGCGAAGTGCTGCCAGTAGCTCTTTCTTCACGACTTCTTCCTCTAGGTTGAAGTCATCAGGCACCTCCAGCTCGTAGTCATCCTGCGCCTTGTCTGCCGATATCTCATCGGCACCATGCCTCTGCTGGCGTTTATCTTCCCGCCAGAGCGGACGCATGAATTCATAGTACTGCTCTTTGGTTGCTGGAATCAGGATAGTACGGACCTTACGGCAGCCGATTTTTGACCAGCGGATTTCACAGTCCTTGTATTCCTCGGTGATGACTGTTTCTGGCGTGAGTTCCAGAGGAATGTAGTACTTTTTGTCTTTGTTTGTCTGTAGATTGGCCATGCGCGATCTCCTTCGCATAATGCGAAGCGAGAATCCACGCAGGCAGCCTGTCGAAATTGACCATAAGATGCATCCTCGCTTCTATGGCCAACCATCCCAGTAGGCTGACGTGATTAACTTTCCAGACCGTCTCTCGGCTCTGGGCACACCCGCGTCCGGGAGTGAACGTTGAGACGGTTTCTCTTTTGCCCCCTAATATTAGCAATCTTCAATATATTTTCAGGGACCAAAAAAAATGGTAAAATGAAGTTAACTTACATCCCTACTATACAAAATGCCCCTCCCTCAAATTAGATGTTTTAGGAAACCGTAGGAAAAATAGGAAAACAAGGAGACCTACCATGTTGTTCAAAGAGGTCATACACGCTATTCGTCCTCATCTCATGAAAGATGCAGAAGTTCCTAGTTTCATGCGTAATCTTATCCAGATGCTCTGCGACATCCCTGAAGACGAATGGTATACAAAAAGAGACCCTTCCTCAGAAGAAAGCTATAAGGACGGATCTCTCAGAAAATTCTATACAAGTAAGCCCACCAAAAAGTTGGCAGGAAAAATGTTATCCCGTCTGACACGAGATAATTTCATCGAATCAATACATGATCCAAATCGATCAGATATTGTATTGGATGGGTTAGCAGAGGATATAACACCATTTGCTGAAGGCGTAACCAAAGATAATGTCGGTGAAAAGCTATTCGATTTGCTAAAGCGTGGTCTCGAAGAGCTTATCGATCCGTCATTGGAAAATACACGGCGTGAACAAGAAGCACGCTATAAGTCAGCTCAGCTGAAAGGACAATATGGCAGTGGTCTGCTAGATGATTGCAGCAATACCTGCTCTATGCCAGGGTGTTCGCATCATCTCCAAAAATTTGCTGATGACGGAAGAAGTACTCCCGATTATGAGGTTCTTATCATCAATGAAAAGAAAACGCCTTCTTTCTCAAATATCTGTGCCGTTTGTCATGATTGCTTTGAACAATATATTTTGAAACATACAGCACACGAACGTAAGGAACTCGAAACAGCAAAAGAACTGCAGATTGAAGCCAGAAAAGCAAGAAGTACAATATCCGATGTAAACATTGATAAAGGCATAAGGATGGTTGTTGAAAGCTTGATTAACTTAAAGCCAAACACTTTAACTTCGTTAAATTACGAACCAACTTTTATTGCAAATAAGATTGATGAAAACGAAAATATTTTCCTGGCGGAAACCGTGAAAAATAATGTTACAAAATACTTTTTCTATATCAATCAAATTATGCAGAACCTATCACGCCAGAAACAATATTCAGATGAGTTGGTACGTGTTGAAATAAAAACTATTTGTCAGCGTCTGGAAGATAAAGGACTTTCACAAACTGCGATATATGAAAGTATATCTAAGCAAATCCACCGTATAACAAAACAGAATATGATTTATTGTGATATTGTTGTCTGCTATTTTATTCAATCTTGCGAGGTATTTCATGATTTTACCAAATAAACTTTTTTCATATAATGACAGCATCTTATCCAAGATGCCTTGTATCTTATGTAACCTGGATACTCCAAAGACTCCTGTCGAACTTCTGCGTCTATGCAGAGACATTCAGGGGCCTGTAGAACTCGTTGATGTTCTGGATTGTCTATACGCCCTCAGAAAAATCACATTAAATGACAAGGGAGAAATAGAAAAATGTTGATTGAAATATCTTGCTCCAAATTTACAACTCCAAAACATCCAAAGGAAGCAATAAACTTCCACCCAGGATTAAATGTAGTGTTGGGTAATAAAAATGGAGCAAATTCTATTGGAAAGTCCACCATGCTTCTGATAATTGATTTCGCATTCGGTGGTTCATCTTATGTAAAAAGCGATGCGGTGATTGAATTAGGAAACCATGAAATATTTTTCACCTTTCGTTTTGCGAATCAAGAGTATAGATTTTCACGAGATACATCAAATCCTGATGTAATTCGTGAATATCTGTCAAAAGACATCTGCAAAGAAATCAGTCGGCATGAATACACTCAATGGCTTTGCCATCAATATGCAATGGATTACCTTGGAGTTTCATTCAGGAATACAATCAGCCGCTTCTTCCGTATCTATAAGAAAAGCAATATCGATGAAATGCAACCGTTAAAAAGCAGAGAATCAGAAAATAGCACGGATGCAATCAATGTCTTGCTCTGTCTTTTTAATCACCATAATGAGATTTCATATTTCCAGGACCAGTTAAAATCTGCTAAAGACAAGCACTCCGCCTTTCGTACAGCACAAAAATACAACTTTATTGCCTCTGCTATTACACGACAAAAAGAGTATGATGAGGCACAATCAAAATTAGCCGAATTACGTCAAGAAAAAGAAGACCTGGCCTTCTCCAATAATTCCTCTGTTGATACAGAAGAAGTGAAAAAGGCTAATCAAATAAATGAACTGAAACGATATCTTCGTGATGCCAGAAAAAAGCTGGAGCAGAAGAAAAACGATATTCATCTCGTCGATTTAAATCTTCAACTTGGGGTTCAACCCACGGAAGCAGATTTAAATAATCTCTTGACATTCTTTCCCAATGCCAATATTGAAAAACTAACTAAAATCGAAAAATTTCACCATAAGATACAATCTATACTTAAAGATGAATTGCTTGAAACAAAGAAAAGAATGGAACAAGAGCTAATACCTCTCCAAAGTCAAGTAGATAAAATCCAAAATTATATCGAACAGTTAAAACCATCGATGGCATTTAGTGACGAATTTCTTACCGCTTATACTAAGCTCGATCATGAGATAACTACTTTAGAAAATGAATGCGATAATTTTATCAACCTGCAAAATTTAACTGAAATCAAAAAGCAAGCAAGGAAAGCACTTGAAGAACGAACCACGTTGCTTCTGCATCAGATGGAAAAAAGCATTAATGATGAAATGGAGAAAATCAGTGACTTCATATCTCATGGTGAGGACAATGCGCCCATTCTCAGGTTGCTAAAAAGCAACAGCTATACCTTTGAAACACCGAGAGATTCAGGAACTGGAACCAATTATAAAGGAATGCTGATTTACGATTTAAGTATTTTAAAATTGACACCACTACCGGCTCTTGCCCACGATTCATTATTATTTCCGAATATTTCCGATGAAAACTTACGGCAACTATTACAACTGTATTCAACCATCAGAGGAAAACAAATCTTCATAGCATTTGACCGACAAGACAATTTAGGGCCAGATATTTCTTCTCTACTCAATAACCATGCAGTTATAAAATTGGGTCCAAACGATGAAACCCTGTTTGGTATTCAATGGGGAAAGAAAATCTAAAAAATACGGCAGTAACGATAAAAAGCTATCGTTACTGCCGTATTCTTATTGCCGTCTTTTTCTTCGCCTTTGCCTTAAGGCCACTCCCCTATTTCCAGGCACAAAAAAAGCCGGCCTTCTGCCGACGTTTGCCAAGCCCCCGCTATATATGGACTTTTCCACTATGCACACCGTTCCCAATATTGTATCAATCCCAAGCATCTTTGCTCTACAAGGAGGATATGTTTATTCCTGACGTCAGCTGTTTCGCGAAGGCCAAAGGCGCGGTGGACGTTTTCGGAGCGCTGACTTCTGGGAAGGTGCCACTGGGCTTCTGTCGGCCGCAGGCGCTGGAGGAGGTCGGCCCAGCGATAATGATCGTCAGCCCATTCTTTAAAAAGACTTTCGACCTGGTTGAATCCGCGGTGCTTTAGTTTCTCCGGCGCCAAGGGCACGGGAACGACCATGTCGATGTTTTTTAACCGTTCGGACCAGGGAAAGCGATCCAGAAGCACCCGGCAGGCCCGACATTTTCCCTCTCTTCCCTTATACTTAATGGCGTGGATCAGCCGGCGCATGACTCCGTCGTAGTCGGCCAAACAGTAACAGGCATCGAGGGCTTTCAACTGTTGGGAGCGGTTGATGCACCGCGGATGCCAGACCGCTGCCAGGCAGGACGGGCACCAGTCGCCGTCCCGTTTCATGAGGACGCCGCAGGACGGGCAGGTCGGCGGATAAAAGAAATCGGCAATAACGGTGAGCAGTGACATAGACATGCCTCCTGTCGCAACATATTACGTAAGCAGCTCTCCTTGGAGCCGCGGAATGAGCAAGGTAAATCGCCGGCTCGTCCGCTGGTTCTGGACAGCCGTTTGGACGGCCCGCTTGGTGCCGACCAAGATGACTTTTCGTTTAGCCCGGGTGACGGCCGTATAGAAGAGATTTCGCTGGAGCATGGTGGAGTGGCTGTTGACCAGGGCCATGATGACCGTATGGTATTCGCTCCCCTGGCTCTTATGGACGGTGATGGCGTAGGCCAGAGTAATTTCATCGATTTCCGCACCTTCATACTTGACGTCCTGCTCAGGGTAACGGACGTAGACCATGTCATGCTGTACGGCAAAGATTTGGCCGATATCGCCGTTAAATACGCCTTTTTCGTAATCATTATGCTTCTGCATGACCTTATCGCCGACGCGAAAAATCATGTGACGGCCCTTCAATTCGCCCTTCCCCGGAATGGCCGGATTGAGCCGTTCCTGAATAAGCTGATTGAGGTTGTCGACGCCGCAGGGATCTTTGTACATAGGCGACAAGACCTGGACGGCAAATTCGTCGCCCGTTTCCTCGACTTCACTGCGGTACAAGGCGCCAATCTGTGTCGCCCCGTCGGCTTCGGTCTCGATTTCGACGAAGCGGAATTCCAAGTCTTCGTTGACCACCGGCAGGCGGCCGTTGTTGATGAGGTGGGCGTTGGTGACGATGCGGCCCCCTTCTTTTTGGCGGAAAATCGTATCCAGCCGGACGACGGGCACCGTTTCCGAAGCGATGACGTCATGGAGGACGGCGCCGGCCCCAACCGACGGCAATTGGTCGGCGTCACCGACGAGGATACAGCGGCATTGGGGCTTCAAGGCATTCAGCAAGTGGTACATCATTTCCATGTCGAGCATGGACACTTCGTCGACGATGACTAAATCGGCCGGCAATAGCTTCGTTTCATTGTATTCAAAGGACTGGACTCGGCCGACATATCCGTCGGGAACGAGGAGTCGATGAATGGTCTTGGCCTTGCGCTGCGTCGTTTCTGCCAGTCGCTTGGCTGCCCTCCCCGTCGGCGCACAGAGCAGGATGCGCAAGCCTTCCTGTTCGGCCAGGCGAATGATGGTCTGCACGACGGTCGTCTTCCCCGTCCCGGGACCGCCGGTAATGACGGTCATCCCCGACTGAAGGGACTTTTCGACGGCTTCCCGCTGCTTGTCTGCCAGTTCAAAATGACAGGAATCCTGCCATCGGTCGAGAAAGAGCTGAACATGCGTTTTAAGGGAAAGAGGCTTCATGGCAGCCATCTCGCGAATCCGACCGGCAATGGCTTCTTCCTCTTCGTAGGCTTCCGGCGTATAGACGTAGACCGTACCTTCGAAGTCCGCCGTCCGTAATTGTCCCATGTCGACCGTATCCTGTAAGATATCGTGGAGACCTAAGGCATCAGCCTGCAGGAGAAAGGCCGCCCGCCGCACTAGTTCTGCATCGGGAATGCAGACGTGCCCATTTTGGGTCATGGTCTGAAGGACGTAGGCCAGGCCGGCGCTGAGGCGCTGCGGCGACTGGCGGTCCATGCCGTAAGCCAAGGCGATTTGGTCGGCTGTCTTAAAACCGAAGCCGTCGATTTCCTGAATCATCCGATACGGTTCTTCGGTCAGGACGTATTTCACATCGTCGCCGTATTTCTGCAGGAGCCGACCGGCGTACCTTCCGGCGACGCCGTGCTGTTCCAAGTCATAGGCGATGTCGTTGATCTGTTTTTCTTCGTAGAAAGATTCCGTAATGACGGCTAATTTCTTAGGGCCGATGCCTTCGATTTCAAGTAAGCGTTGGGCATCTTTTTCCAAGATTTCCATCGTGTCCTTGCCAAAGTGAGCGACGACGCGGTGGGCCAAAGCCGGCCCCATGCCTTTGACAGCACCGCTTCCGAGGAAGCGTTCGATGCCGTCGAGGGATTCAGGAATGACGCGGCTCCAGCTGTCGGCAGCAAACTGGCGGCCGTAGCGCTTATGCTGGACCCAGTGGCCTTTTACTTCTAAGCGGTCGCCGACGAGGGGTTTCGTGCCATGGCCGGTTACGGTGTAGGTCGTGTCATCGCTTTCATCGTGGAGGCGAAAGACGCGGTAATCCGAATCGGAGGCCTCAAATAAGATGCGTTCGGCAATGCCTCGTACAATAAGTTCTTCCATCAGCCTATCCCCATGTGTTCCCGTTCATATTTTTTGCTTTCATCCATGATGCACTGGTAGATGCGGCGCAGATAGGGAGCCAAATTTTTCTGCTCCGTCAAATTGGCAATCTTATCCAGCACCTGCCGTTCCCTCCGCGGATCGTAGATTTCCATATGGTGTTCTTTTTTATAAGCGGCAACAGCAGCCACGACCTGCATGCGCCGCTCCAATATCTTGGCCAGATCCCGGTCCAATAAGTCAATCTCCCGGCGGCATTCTTCTAATTCCATAAGCTATCCTTTCCTTTTACGCATGGTAATACTATTATTATAGCGGAAAAGCCCCTAAAAGGCTATAAATGATTCGCTACCCTATATAATTCTTGCATAATTGCAGAATATTTATTTGTCATTGACGCCAACATCCTATATAATATATTCGTATGAGTTTTTTTAGATTTTAGTTATCAATTTAATACAAAAGGTTGTGATTTTGCATGGAAGAAACTCAACAGCAGCAGCAAAAGCTGCGCCGCAGTCTGAAAGCCCGCCACATGAACATGATTGCTATCGGCGGCGCTATCGGCACCGGCTTATTCGTTGCCGGCGGTGAAACAGTCAGCACTGCTGGGCCGGGCGGGGCTCTCGTCGCTTACGCACTCATCGGCATCATGGTCTATTTTCTTATGACGGGACTTGGTGAAATGGCTTCATACCTTCCGGTCAGCGGCTCCTTTGAAACGTATGCCAACCGCTACGTCGACAAATCCCTGGGCTTTGCCCTGGGCTGGAACTACTGGTTCAACTGGGCCATCACCGTTGCCGCCGAACTCGTCGCCGGCGCCCTCATCATGAAGTACTGGTTCCCCGACGTACCGGCAGCCCTCTGGAGCGGCTTGTTCCTGGTCATCTTATTCGTCCTCAACTACCTGTCGACCCGTTCCTACGGCGAAAGTGAATTCATCTTCGCCGGCATCAAGGTCCTGACGGTCCTGATTTTCCTGTTTACAGGGACCCTCTTGATCTTGGGCCTCGGCTCAGAGCCGTCGCCGGGCTTCGTCAACTGGACGACGGGTGATGCTCCCTTCGTCGGCGGCTTCACGGCTATGCTGGGCATCTTCATGGTCGCCGGCTTCTCCTTCCAAGGGACGGAAATGATCGGTATCGCCGCCGGTGAAAGTGAAGATCCGGAAAAGAATGTTCCCCGTGCGGTCCATTCGATTTTCTGGCGTATCCTCATTTTCTACTTAGGCGCCTTTACGGTCATCGGCTTCCTCATTCCTTATACCGATCCGAACCTACTCAATACGGATATCGTCAACATTTCCATCAGCCCCTTTACGCTGGTCTTTGAACGCTTCGGCTTAGTCGCTGCCGCATCGATCATGAACGCCGTCATCTTGACAGCCGTCCTTTCGGCAGGCAACTCGGGCCTCTACGTTTCGACGCGTATGCTCTATGCCATGGCTGAAACGGGCCAGGCTCCGAAATGCTTCCTCAAGCTGAATAAGCGCGGCGTTCCGACCCATGCCTTATTCGCAACGGTCGTCTTCGGCCTGGCAGCCTTCCTCACGTCCCTCATCGGCGAAGGCAAGGCTTATGACTGGCTGGTAAACATCAGCGGCATGGCCGGCTTCATCACCTGGATCGGCATCGCCATCTGCCACTACCGTTTCCGCAAAGCTTATATCGCTCAGGGCAGAGACCTGAAAGACCTGCCGTATAAAGCAACCTGGTACCCCTTCGGTCCGCTTCTGGCCCTCATCATGTGTATCATCGTCACGGCCGGCCAGAACTATTCGGCCTTTACGGGTGCCGAAATCGACTGGTACGGCGCCAGCGTCGCCTACATCGGCATTCCTGTCTTCCTGGCAGTCTTCCTCTATCATAAATTTAAACACAAGACACACCTCATTCCACTGAAAGAGGTCGACCTGTCGCGTGATAAGTAAGTAATACCGAGACCGTCCGTCATGGACGGTCTTTTTTTGTACCCTTTAAACTTAAACGTTTATCTATGATTTTTCGAAAAAATATTATTTTTATTCCTTGACTTTTTAAGTTCGGTACTGTCAAATATTTTTCGCAAATATCTGAATCTCGACGTA
>UMHU01054844.1_pt1 | contig 52913 bp, 46 predicted proteins | sample 1965591 | NCBI WGS metagenome assembly UMHU01 (sample SAMEA4836101, study PRJEB28245) | human gut metagenome | biome: gut microbiome; material: fecal sample | place: Denmark | collected 2008
CGAAATCTTAAGGCAATCGCTCGTATTTTACGAAGCAAGCCCGAGATTCGGGGCGGGGGTGCCGCGCGCAGTTCGGTCTATGGCAAACAAAAAGGCCCGAATCCCCGGGCGAGAAATGCCATAGACCGCTGTCTGAGCACGGCACCCCCGCCCCGAAGCTCGGGCTGGACAGCTGGAACGAGCTTACTAGTAGAACTCGCTCTTAAGCGGCCGATCGATGAGGGCGGCCGCGGCCTCGCGCGGGTTCACCCCTTCCCACACGACGCTGCGCACCGTGTCGGTGAGGGGCAAATCGACCCCGTAGCGGGCCTCGAGCGTGGCCAGGGTCTTGCAGGCGATAGCGCCTTCCACCACCATGTGGGTCTGGGCCGTGAAATCGTCCAGGGTAAGCCCGCGGGCCACGTACTGCTCGCCGAAACGGCGATTGCGCGAGTGCTGCGACATGCAGGTGACCACCATGTCGCCGGCGCCCCCCAACCCCATGCAGGTGAGCGCCTCTCCCCCGGCAGCCACCACCATGCGGCTCATCTCGGCGAGCCCGCGGGTGATGAGCATGGCCGCGGTGTTGTCGCCGAAGCCCATGCCGTAGGAGATGCCCACGGCAATGGCAATGACGTTTTTGAAAGCGGCGCACAGCTCCACGCCCACCGGGTCGTCGGAGGTGTAGGTGCGGAAGAACCGCGTGGCGAACAGATCGCGGAAGAAGAGCGCCGTCCCTTCGTCGGCCGAGGCCACCACGGCGGCCGACGGCTTGCGGCAGATGACCTCCTCGGCATGGGTGGGGCCCGACAGCACCGCCATGCGGCCCGCGCCCCCCAGCTCAGCGGCGAAGGTATCGATAGGCAGAAGGCCCGTCTTCTCCTCCACGCCCTTCGAGCAGATGACAATGGGGGTCGCAGGCGCGACGAGCTCTCGCAGGTCGGCGGCCACCGAGCGCAGAGCGGCCGAGGGCGTCACGATGACCACGGCCTCGGCGCCGTCGCAGGCAGCCGCGTACTCGGCGGTGGCGCGGATGGCGGAAGGAAGGCGGTAGTCCGAGAGGTAGCGCGGGTTGCGGTGCTCCTCGTTGATGGCGCGGGCCACCTCGGGCGTGCGGGCCCACAGCATTACCTCGTGCCCCGCTTCCGCCAGCACGAGTGCCAGCGCCGTTCCCCAGCTGCCAGCTCCTATCACTGCTACGCGCATTTCTTACCACCTATCTTGTTCTCAGTTCCCGTGCGCAGGCGGGCGATGTTGGCGCGGTGGGCCCAGATGACGACGCAGGCCGTGGCGGCGATGATGAGCCAGGGTACCCACTGGCCCCAGTAGAAGTACAGGGCGAGCAGCGGGCAGATGGCCGCCGCGGCGATGGAGCCCACAGACACGCAGCGGGTGACGGCGATGCCGAGGGCGAACGCGGCGATCTCGATGAAAAAACCCACCGGGCCGAACACGAACCACAGGCAGGCAGCGGCCACTGCAATGCCCTTACCGCCTTTGAACTTGAGCCAGGGGCTGAAGATGTGGCCGAGCGTGCAGCCCGCGAAAGCGAGGGCCAAAGCGAGGCCCACCGGATTCAAAGCCGGATTGCCGAAGATGCCGAGAAGCAGCTGGCCGTCGGGAGTGGCGGCGTCCACCGGCACCGCGGCTATGGCCGGGGCGAACACAAAGGCCGCGAGCCAGCCGGACAAAAGCCCCTTCCCGAAATCGAGCGCGAACACGAGCGCGCCCCCCACCTTCCCCATGGCGCGGAAGGCGTTGGTGGTACCGATGTTGCCCGATCCCTCGTCGCGGATGTCCTTGTGAAAGGCCAGCTTCGAGACGATGACGCCCCACGGGATGGAGCCCAGCAAAAACGAGACGATGAACGACAGGGTCAGATACGTGATGACGGTGTCCACGGGCTAGTCCTTCTTCTTGAACTTGAGGCGGATGGGAGTGCCCTCCAAGGGGAAGGCCTCGCGCATGCGGTTCTCAAGATAGCGCTCGTAGTTGTCGTCCACGACATCGGGGCGGTTCACGAAGAAGGTGAAGTGGGGCGGGCAGGTACCGGTCTGGGTGAGGTACTTCATGCGCAGCACCGCCTTGCCCTTCGACACGGTGTGCCCCGTCTCGCGGATGCCGGCGAGCCACGTGTTCAAACGGGCCGTGGGGATGGTGCGGCTGTAGTTGGCGTACACATCGTCGATGGCGTTCCAGATGCGGTCGACGCGCTTGCCGGTGAGCGCGGAGATGGCCACCACCGGCGCATAGCCCACAAACGTCATGCGATCCTCGATGCGCTCTCGGATCTTCGCCTTCTCCTCGGGGCCCTCCACGATGTCCCACTTGTTCAGGACGATCACCATGGCGCACCCGCGCTCGGCGGCGTACCCCGCCACGCGCTGGTCCTCGTTGGTGAGGCCCAGCGTGCCGTCGATGACGAGCAGGGCCACGTCGGCGCGGTCGATGGCGCGCATGGCCCGCACGAAGCCGTAGTATTCCACGTCCTCGTCGATCTGGCTCTTGCGGCGCAGGCCCGCGGTGTCCACGATACGGTACATCTGTCCCTCGTGCTCGACCAGCGTGTCGATGGCGTCGCGCGTGGTGCCGGCCACGTCGGACACGATGGAGCGGTTGTTGTTGGTGAGCTTGTTGGTGAGCGAGCTTTTCCCCGCGTTCGGGCGGCCGATGATGGCCACGTTGATGGCCTCGACCTCCTCCTCGGGGATCACTTCTACCTTCCGCAGCTCGTTCACGACCTCGTCCAGCAAGTCGCCCGTGCCGTTGCCGTGCTGGGCGCTCACCGGCCACGGGTCGCCCAGACCCAGCGCGTAGAACTCCCAGACCTCATCCATGCGGGCCGGGTTGTCCATCTTGTTCACGGCGACGAACACCGGCTTGCCCGCCTTCTGCAGGATGCGGGCCACCTCCTCGTCGTCGGTGTTGATGCCGGCCTTGCCGTCCACGAGGAAGATGATGACGTCGGCCTCGCGCGCCCCCTCGAAGGCCTGGGCGCGGATGGAGCCCTGGAAGGCGTCGTCGCCGCCCATCTCGATGCCGCCGGTGTCGATGAGCATGAACTCGACGCCGTTCCAGTCGGCCTTGTGGTAGCTGCGGTCACGGGTGACGCCGCGCATCTCGTGCACGATGGCATCGCCGGTTTGGGCGATGCGGTTGACCAAGGTGGACTTGCCCACATTCGGGCGGCCCACGATGGCGACGATGGGAAGGGCCATGGTTATCCTCGCTATTCTTTACGGCTCGTCTTGGGCGAGCTTGATGATCTCAGGCAGATAATCGCAAGGGTTACAGGATACCACGGACACCGGAGCACCTGCCGCGTTTTCGATATCCTGCACGGTCATGTCATCGAGTGTCACGCCGTTATCGTTGAAGATGACGCTCGGGAGAAGGAAGAGCTGGCGCGTCCCGCCGGGGACAGACGCGCGGTACTCTGATTCGCTCAGACAGTCCTCGCTGGTATCGAAGGCGTCAGGGCTATTCACTCCCCTCCTCGTTGCGCCTTCGATACCATCTGCGGAACTCGCTCGGTCAGAGCACCGCGCGCCTGCCCCCTGCTCAACCATGGTTGAGTTCTCCTCTTCCTCGCTGGCGGCCTTGATGGCGGGGGCGATGTCTTGGGCGGTGAGGAGGCCGGTGACGTTGACGTTGCCGCCGAAGTAGTCGTTTTTCACCGTGAGAGGAACGAGGCGGCCGGCCAGGGGGCTTGCCGCGATCATGGCGTCGAGGAAGGGCTGCATGGCCTCGCCGATGATGTAGCGGGCCGTGAGATTTCGGGCGGCGAGCACCTCGGCGGCGCGGGCAGCCAGGCCGTTTTCGCAGACCTCTTCGAACTCGTCCACGTAGGAGCGGACGATGCCGATGCCGTCCTCGAACATGTCGTAGTCACCGTAGTCGGAGGCCGGCGGGATATGGGCCGGTGTGGCGGCACCGAAGGCGTTCACGTAGAACTCGTCGGCGGCGAAGACCCAGGGTGCGCTGCGCTCAGCCCGGGCGCGCTGTTGGAAGGGGGCAATCACATCGATGACGCCGCGGGCGGCCTCGGGGGTGGTGAAGCTCTCGTGGAGGGCCGTCTGGTGCTTGGTGAAGCCCAGAGGCACGATGCCCACGCCGTTTATGCCGGGGCGCTCCCAGGCCCATTCCAAGGTCTCGCGCAGGGCCTCTCCATCGTTCACGCCGGGCATGAGCACAATCTGCGCATGGGCCTCGATGCCGGCCGCCAGCAGGCGGTCGAGGGCCGCCAGGCCGTGGGCGGCGTGCTTGCCGATCATGCGGCGGCGAAGCTCCGGCTCGCTCGCGTGCAGGCTCACCCGCAAGGGGCTGATATGCTGCTCGATGATGCGGGCCTCGTCTTCCGGCTTCAAGTTCGTGAGCGTGACGAAGGTTCCCGAGAGGAAACTCAGGCGGAAGTCGTCGTCGCGCAGCACGAGCGAGGGGCGCACGCCATCGGGCAGCTGGCGCATGAAGCAGAACACGCAGGCGTTGCGGCACAGCTTCACGGAGTCGAACAGCACGCCGTCGAACTCGAAGCCCCACCGCTCCCCCGGCTCCCGCTCCAGTTCCACCTCCCCGGCCTCGCCGTCGAGATCGATATAGCCCACGCAGATGACATCGTCGGCCGCAAGCCAACGCCAGTCGATGATGTCGCGCAGAGGCTCGCCGTCCACCGTCGTGAGGTAGCAGCCGGGCGTAAAGCCGGCGTCATCGGCGGGGCTCTCCGGCTCCACGGCGACGATACGCGCCGCCGGCCCCTCCCACGCCGCGGCCGCCGCCTCGGCCGGCGCGAGGGTCGTCTGGCCACAGGCGGCGCAAGAGGCACAGGAGGCCTCGCGCTCGATGTCTTTTCCGGGATAGGTTGCCATGGCTACAGCGTGCGCAGAAACGCTTCCACGGCGGCGATCTGGTTCTCGGGGGTGCTCGCGCCGGCCGTGACACCCACGCGGCGACAGCCGGCAAAAGCGGCCGGATCCAGCTCGTCGGTCGATTCGATGTGGAAGGTGCGCGGGCAGGTGAGCGCGCACACCTCGGCCAGCCGCGTGGTGTTCGACGAGTTTCGGCCGCCGATGACCACCATGGCGTCCACGGCCGAGGCCAGATCGGCCGCGGCCTCCTGGCGCTGGCGCGTGGCCGAGCAGATGGTGTTCTTCACGATGGGCTCAAGCCCCGCCTCGCGCAGGGCGGCCACCACCGCCTCCAAGTTCTCTCGGCGCTGGGTTGTCTGGGCCACCACGCCCACCGGATCGTACAGGCCCTCGGGGATCTCCTCGGGCGCGGCCACCACGTCCACCTTGCCGCCGGCTTCCTCGGCCCAGGCGGTGAGCCCCTCCACCTCCGGGTGCCCCGCCTCACCCACCACGATGACGCGGCAACCCTCGGCCGCGAGTTCCGCGGCGGCGTGCTGGGCCCGGGACACATGGGGGCAGGTGGCATCGACCACGGAAAACCCGCGGTCTTCCACGGCGGCCAGCACCTGGGGCGTCACCCCGTGGGAGCGGATGACCACCGACGGCACATCCTCGGCTGAACAAGCGGCTCCTTCCGCAGGAGCGCTCGCTTCCGCGGCACCTTCCCAGCGGATTTCCTCCACGGAACTGACGGCCTCGGCGCCGCGAGCGGCCAGATCGGCCACCACCTGCGGGTTGTGAATGAGCGGCCCGAGCGTGTAGGCCCGGCCCCCGTCGGCGATGACCTCGTCGGCCATATCCAGCGCCCGCTGCACCCCGTAGCAGGCTCCGGCCCGTTTCGCGCGAATCACTTCCACGGCTAGCTCTCCTTCGCTTTCGCGGCGGCCTTGGCGGCTTTCTCGGCGCGAGCGGTGCGGGCGGCGCGGGCCAGCTCCTCGCTCGTGTGGCGCGGGATGGGATGCTCAGCGAACACCGGGGCGTAGTCGCGCGTCTCGGGGAACAACGCCGCCATGTCCACGTCCTCGGGAGCGCAGCGGTAGTACAGCGCGAAGCACTCGCGCATGGCGTACCAGGTGCAGGCCTCCACGCGCTCGTCCTTCGGCAGGAAGTCGAAATCGCCGACGAGGATGGGGTCGCCGTAGTCGACGGTCACCTTCGGGAAATGGACACGCTGGCCCTTCTGCTTGATGCGCTCCACGCCGCGCACGGTCATGGGCAGGATGGGCACCTTCGCCATGCGGGCGATCACCGACACGCCGGCGTGGATGGAGGGCACCCGGTCGGTCTTGCCGCGGCGCGTACCCTCGGGCAGGATACCCACGAGCTCCTGGCGCTTCAGCATGCGCACGGCGCGCTTGATGGAGGTCATGTCGGCCGTGTCGCGCTTCACGGGGAAGGCGCCCACCCGCGAGAGCGCCTGGCCGAGCAGGCCGTGGGCGTTGTCGAAGAGGCTGTCGCGGCCCATGAGGCGCACCCATTGCTTCGGGCGCGCGGCCAGGTACATGAAGACGACGTCGAAGAACGACGTGTGGTTGCAGATGACGAGCGCCCCTTCCGCGCCTTGGAAGGCGCGCAGCTTGTCGCGGTTGTCCACCCGGTAGCGGAACAGCAGCTTGCACAGGCCGCCCACCACCACGTAGGCCGCGTTGCCGAACCAGTGCGGGATCTCGTTTTCGCTGGGCTCGCCGCCCAAATCCATGTCCCACATCTCGGAGTATTTTAGAAACATCAGCGCGCCTCTCGGGCTAGCGAACAGATCTGGTCGATTACCTCTTCGATGTAGTGACTAGTGGAGTCGATGTGCACGGCGTCGTCGGCGGGGCGCAAGGGCGCCGTGGCGCGGGAGGAGTCGGCCTCATCGCGGCGGCGCAGGTCGGCCAGCACCTCGTCGTAGTCGATCGATCCGATGCCGCGGTCAACGTTCTGGCGCACGCGGCGATGGGCGCGCTCCTCGTCGGACGCGGTGAGGAACACCTTCACGGCCGCATCGGGGAACACCACCGTGCCGATGTCGCGGCCCTCCACCACGTAGTCGCCGGCGTTGCCGATGCGGCGCTGCTGGTCGAGCAGCGCCTCGCGCACAGCGGGCGCGGCGGACACCGGGCTCACCGCGCGGTCGATCTCGGCGGTGCGGATGGCGTCGGTCACCTCATCGTCGCCGATGAACACGCGGCGCGGCACCGGGTCGCCTTCCACATGCCCGAAGGCGATGTCGTAGGTGCGGGCGATGGCTCCCAAAGCCGGCTCGTCGTCGAGCGCGACGCCGTCTTGCAGGGCGCGCCAGGCGATGGCGCGGTACATGGCCCCCGTGTCCAGGCAGGAGAAGCCGAGCTCTTTGGCCACGGCCTTGGCCACGGTGGACTTTCCGGCCCCGGAGGGCCCGTCGATGGCGACGATCACTATTTCACCAATCCCTTCAAGTCGGCAAGGAAGTCGGGGTAGCTCACGGCCACGCAGGTGAAGCGGGTCACCGACACGGGGATGCGCCCGCAAGCGCCCACGAGCGCCCAGGTCATGGCCAAGCGGTGGTCGCCGTGGGATTCGAAGACGAGGCCCTCGGGCACCTGCAGCTGCGGGTTGCCCTCGACGAACAGGTCGTCGCCCTCTTCCCAGGCGTCGACGCCGAGCAGGGCCAAACCGTCGATGATGGCCTGCAGGCGGTCGGATTCCTTCACGCGCAGCTCCCCCACCTCGTGGAACACCGTGATGCCCCGGGCGTGGGCCGCCACCAGGGCGAGCACGGGGATCTCGTCGATGACCGAGGCGATGTGCTGGGAGGGGATCTCGCAGCCGCGCAGCACGGGCGTGTAGTTCACGGTGATGGTGCCGCGGGGCTCCTTGCCCTCGTGGCCGCCGTAGGACTCGCGGATGTCGGCGCCCATGCGCTCCAGGGTGCGGACGAACCCGATGCGCGCCGGGTTCAGCGACACGTTCTGAATGGTAATGGAGCTGCCCGACTTCAGCAGGGCCGCCGCGGCCACGAAGGCGGCCGAGGAGGGGTCGCCCGGCACGACGACGTCGGAGGCGAGCATCTCGGCGGGGCCGGTCACCGTGGCCACGCGGGTGCCGGCCGTGGTGGGCACGTTGAACTCCGGCAGCATGAGCTCGGTGTGGTTGCGCGAGGGCGCCGGCTCGTTCACGGTGGTGGTGCCGTCGGCGAAGACGCCGGCCAGGAGCACGGCGGTCTTCAGCTGGGCCGAGGCCATGGGGCTCGCGTAGTCGATGGCGCGCAGGGCGCGGTTGCCGCACACGGTGATGGGCAGCGTCTCCGGCGTCTCGGGCTTGAAATCGACGCCCATCTTCGCCAGGGGCGCCACGATGCGGCGCATGGGGCGCTTCTGCAGCGACTCGTCGCCGGTGATGGTCACCTCGACGTCCCAGGGGGCCACAATGCCCATGAGCAGGCGCGCCGTGGTGCCCGAGTTGCCGCAATCGATGGGGGCGGCGGGCTGGCTTGGCCCCTCGGCGCCCCAGCCGGTGACGGTGCCGGAAAGCGACCCGTCGGGCTGGGCCTTCAAATCGACCTCGGCGCCCAAGGCCTCCACGGCGCGGATGGAGGCGCGCACGTCCTCGGAATCGAGTACGCCGGAAAGATGCGAGGTGCCCTCGGCCATGGCCGCGAACAGCACGGCGCGATGCGAGATGGACTTGTCGCCCGGCACCGTGACGTCGCCCTTGAAGGGCCCCCCGAAAGGCTCGATGATCGTGTAGGGTTCTGCGAATTCGCTATTCGACATGAGCGTACTCCTTCGGCATGAGCGGACTGAACGATACGGAGAAACCGGCGTTGATCAGCTGCATCGAAAGCTGGCCGATATCGCCTTCATCGGTGAGGATGAGGGAGAGCACGGCGTTGCCCTCGCTGATGTGGTCGATGTCAATAGATTGTATATTGCAACCCACCGAGCTGGCAATGGTGCAGACCTCCGCGACCACGCCTGTGCGGTTCACCATGGGGATGCGCACCTCGAGCAGCTTCTCGGTGGAGGGCACCCAGGCGGCCGGCAGCGCGCGGCGGGCGTCGGCGGCCTCGGCGAGCAGGCGCGTGAACGTCTCGCGGTCGCCGGTTTCCAGCGCGGCGGCGAACGAGCCCAGGATGGAGGCCATCTCGTCCAGGCCGCTTTTCAGGGCGCAGGCGTTGTCGAAGGCGATGCCGCACCACAGCTTCGGGCTGCCCGCGGCGATGCGCGTGGTGTCCTTGAAGCCGCCGGCGGCCAGCCGCATGATGGAGCCGGTGTCGTCGGCGTGCGCGCTCGCCAGCTGCATGAGGGAGGAGGCCACCATGTGCGGCACGTGGCTCACCACGGCCACGGCGGCGTCGTGCTCCTCGCGGCGCAGCGACACCACGCGGGCGTCGAGGCCGGTCACCAGCTCGTGCAGGTGCTGGAAGTCCTCGGGAACGGTGGACTCGTCGGGGCAGAGGATCCAGTTCGCGCCCTCGAAGAGATCGGCGCGGGCGCCGGCGATGCCGCTCTGCTCGGAGCCGGCCATGGGGTGGCCCGGCACATAGCGTGCAGGCGCCGGCAGAAGCTCGGCGGCCGCGGCAAGGATGTGGCCTTTAGTGGAGATGGTGTCGGTGACGACGCCGGTGTAGCCCCAGTCGCGCAGGCGGGCGAGGTAGTCGTCCACAGCGGCCACCGGCGTGGCGATGACCACGAGCTCACAATCGTTTTCGATGAAAGCGCGGAAGGCGGGGTCGTCGGGGCCCGAGGCCGCGTCGCACCAGCCGCGATCGGTGGCGGCGGCGCAGGTGGCGGCGTCGGTATCCACCCCGAAGACACGCGCGCCGGGCATCTTGGCCGCAAGCGCCCCGGCCAGCGACGCCCCGATGAGCCCAAGGCCGATGACGGCCACGGCCGCGAAGGGGGCGTCGGCGCCGTTCAGTTCAGCAGATTCAGTCATGGAAGTGTCTGTTTCCTCAATCGATCAGGTACCAGTCGCCTCCCATTGTATACGAAGCCGCCGCCCCCGCACCCGAACACCCGCCAGCGCCGCATTTTCCGCACGTCTCTCCGCCTCCGCAATGTTTGACAGGATTCCGTTTGGGGTTATATACTGACGGGGCTGGGTGGCTTGCCGCGGCGACGGCGGCTACCTCGGGTTCAAGTTTTTAGCTTGGCGAAGTAGCCGTTTTCCGTGCTTACCGGGAGCGGCTATTTCACTTTCTGGCCCTTACGGTCAGATCGATCACCGCAATAATCACGAGGACGAATGTCAGCAATTGCGTCCAAGTAACCATGGCAACCTCCTTATCTGAGGCAACCATGCCACCCAGCCAGCTATATGGTACCATAATGCAACGTACATTTGTACTAGTATTTTAGAGAAACTTTGCTATACTTCTCTCTACTCATGCAGCTGGCTTTTGGCCCAGCCTTCGTCGATGGCGGCGTTGCAGCGCTCGTCCAAAAAGGCGGCGCACTCCTCGGGAGTCGTCTTGCCCATGAGGAGGTCGTGAATGCCCGTATAGAAGATGTCGCGCACGCTCTGGGTGTCGGGGTTGTTGCCCGTGAAATCCCATACGTTGCCGGCATTGGCGCGGAACAGATCGTAGAAGGGGATGTCGGCCCCGTAGCGGTCGGACACGCGCTTGCTCGCCGGTATCGCGCCCGCCGCGTAATCGAGCCAGTGCCCATCGCCGTACACAAAGGAGAGGAAATCCCTCGCCACCTGCAGCTTCTCAGCATCGCCGTTGTCGAAGATCTGGAAGCCCGAGGCGAAGGCAGTGGCGCTGCCGTCCGCATCGGGCCCCGGGAAGTTCACGAGCCCCACCGCATCGCCGTAGCGGGTGATGGAGGCGTTGTTCACCATGTAGATGGCCAACTGCCCCTGGCGGAACAAACTGGAGCAGTCTTCGATCTCGAGATTCTCCGCATGGAGCGGGAACCAGCCGCGTCCCACACCGTCCTGAATCCACCGGAGCGCCGACACACCCTCGGATGCCGAGAGATTGAAGTGGCCAGCCTCGTCGTAGATGTCGGATCCGGCCGAGCGCAGAAGCGTCACGATATGGGTGTCGCCTTGGGAACTGCCCGCGTACATCATCATCGGGAAGCTTCCTTCGGGAAGCGAGGCGGAAAGCGCGTCCAAGATGCGCGTCCACTCGCTCAGCGACCAGGCGGTGATTTCCCCTTCGGCGATGAACTCCCCAAGCCCCGCGTTGCGGAACATCTCCTTGTTGTAGGCGAGCACGTTCTGGCGCGCCAGATAGGGCATCATATACGCGCGGCCCTCCACCACGCCCATGTTCCACAGGTCGTCGAAGAGGTCGTCGCGGATAGCCGGAGTAGCGACATCGTCCAACGGCACGACGCGCCCGGTGCGAATGTAGGTGGAGATGTTGAAGTAGTCGCCGTAAAGCACGTCCGGTGACTTATCCGTATCGAACGACCCCTCGACGGCCTCGTCGTACTGGTTCTGCTCGAAAACGATGACCTCGACATCGACGGGGCGCGCGTAGGTGCGCTGAAACTCGTCGGCCATGCCCTGGATGACCATCTCCACCTGGCTGATGGAGTCGTCGAAGACGACATCGTGGCCCGTGCGGGGCACCTTGATCACCAGACGAACGGGCGCGGCACCCGTGAAGGGCAGGCTGCTGCAACCGGCAAGGGGCAGCGCCCCCGCGGCCGCGAGGAAGGCCGCTCCCGCGCAGAAGGCGCGGCGGGTCATGCCGCGACGAGGGATCGGCGGCGCGACGCTTTGCGTCGGCGACAATGCCGGCTCGATCATCCTGCGATGCGTTCCGCGGCTCTCGCTACTCATGAGGCACCGCCCTTCCGAACGGCCTCAAGCTTTTGCAGCATGACCGTCACGTTCAAAGGCTTGCTGAGGAAGTCGTCCATGCCCGATGCCAGAGCGCGATTGCGATCTTCGGCGAACGTGGAGGCCGTGCAAGCGAAGATGCGCACCGTCTTGGCATCGGCTCGCTTCAGATCGCGGATCGCGCGAGAGGCCTCGTAGCCGTCCATGACCGGCATCTGGGCGTCCATGAGGATGGCCGCGAAATGCCCCACCGGCGATTCGGAGAACAGGCGCACGGCCTCCTCGCCGTTTTCGGCCACGGTGATGGAGAAGCCCTCCTCGGTGAGGATGGACGAGATGATGTCGGCGTTCAGCTCGTTGTCCTCGGCCACGAGGATCTCGACGGGCGCCCGAGCGGCTTCGGCACCAGACGGCGAGGAGACGGCCCGAACGGCTCCGGGGGCCCCGGGGGCTTCGACGGTTTCGGCGGTTTCGCCCTCCACCCCTTCCGCGCGTTCTGAGCCTCCCACGCCTTCCGCGCTTTCTACGCTCGACGAAATCAGCGAGGGCGCCTGAGCAGGCGTCGACCCATCACCATTCGCGACAGTAGGAAGCGTCACGATGACGGTGAAGCAGGAACCGCACCCCGGCTCGCTTTCCACCGTGATGGAGCCGCCCATCTGCGTCATGAGCAGGTAGCTGATGGACATGCCCAGCCCCGTGCCCTTCTGGGAATCGCTGTTGCGGTTGCGCTCTTGCGTGAAGGCGTCGAAGACGTGCTCGGCGAACTCCTTGGTCATGCCGCAGCCGGTATCGGCGATCGACACCGTGAGCACGGCCTCATTCCCCGACGCGTACACCGCCTCGTGCACCTTCATGGTGATGCGGCCGTCCTCGGGCGTGAACTTCACCGCATTCGACAGGATGTTCATGAGAACCTGCGACAGGCGCACCTCGTCGCCTCGAAGCCACGGGTGCTCGACCGTGCGCGACAGCTCGAAGCGGATCCCGCGGTCAGCCATGGGCCCACGCTGCATCTCGCAGACATTGTCGACCAGCGCGTTCACGTCGAAAGGCTCGCTCGTCAAATCGACCTTGCCGGCCTGCAGCTTCGACATGTCCAGGATGTCGTTCACGAGCGATAGCAGGTACTGGGCGGCCTTGCCGAGCCGATTCACGTAGTCGCGCATGGCGGTGGCGTCGTCCACGTGCCGCTCCATCAGATGGTTCAGGCCGATGATGCCGTTTAAGGGCGTGCGGATCTCATGGCTCATGTTCGAAAGGAACTCCGTGCGCGCGACGGCCTCCGCCCGAGCCTGGATCGACTGCCTCATGAACCGGTAGATGACCGCCAGCATGATGGAGATGACCGCCACCATGGCCCCGAGCATGCCCACCGTCATGGCGATAAAGGGGGCGAAGCGCTGGCTGAACACCTCCGTCGGAACCGTCATGATGAACGACCACTCGGTACCTGCGACCGGCGCGAAGGACATGACGAGATCCTCGCCGGCGCTCGTCGTGCAATTGATGACGAAGCTCTCGCCCGCGGCGATGTTGCGGCGGATGTCCTCCACCGTGACGCCGTCGTCGATGCGCCCGGCCTCGAGCGTGTCGTAGAAGTTGTCGCGCCCGGCGAGGTCGGTGGCAGGGCTGGCGCTCACGATGTAATAGCCCCGCGCGTTCACGACCGAGGAGACGCCCTGGCCGTCGAAGCTCTCGATGACCAGCTGGCTGGAGATGGTGGACAAGTCGCTGCGGGCGAGCATGGCCACGAAGGTTCGCCCGCCGATTTCCGTATCGGGCAGACGGATGCCGAAAATAAGGGACTCCTTGGTGGTTTCCAGCCGGCCGTTCTCGTCGTCGTAGAGCATGGCGAAGTGCTCGCGCCCGTCTTCCATAAGCTCGTCGTAGGCGTGCTCGTCGGCATCGAGGCGCACGTACGAGCTGCTGTAGAGCGTGCCGTCGGCTTCCATGAGATAGACCGCGTTGAACATGGCCGACGAGGCCGCCTCCAAGTTCAGCTGCTCCTGGGCCTCGTGCACCGTCTGCACGTCGTAGACCTCGAGGCGGTCGGCCACCGAGCCCAAGCGCGCGTAGCAATTGTTCAGCGTGCCCTCGATGGTCTCCACATCGTGGCGGGATATCTCGTCCACGGAGGTCATGAGGTTGCCGGCGACCGTCGCGGAGAGTTGGGCCAGGTAGACGCAGACCGCGACGACGATGACGACCGCCGCGGCCGATACGATGGCGATGTACTTTCTGCGCTCCAAAAGCCGTCCTTGTGCATGCTTGTTATTCCTGCGTCAGTTTATCACTGAAAACAAGCGGTCACGAGAACGTAACTCGACGGTGAACTTGAAAGGGCCCGCAACCCAACCGTAGGGGGCGACCTTGGTCGCCCCTCTCAGGCGAGATCAACGTGCTTGACGAGGGCGAACCGAGGTTCGCCCCTACGAGAAGGAGCTTTCGAGCTCCTTGATGGCGGCGTAGAAGCGCTCGTTTTGCGGCGTGGGGATGCCGTGGGCCGCGCCCAGGCGGTTGATGGTGCCCGAGAAGAGCTCCACCTCCGTGGGACGGCGCGCCAGCACATCCTGGCGCAGGCTCGGCAGACCCTCCGGGTTCAAGTGGTCGATGATGTCGAGCCAGTAGGCCACGTCCTCTTCGGTGAGACCCACGCCTTCCGCCCGACCCACCGCCGCCACCTCGCGCATGGCGGCGATCATGGCCTCGCGCGCCTCGCCGGGTGCGTGGATGCCGCTGAAGCAGCAGTCGTAGACGGCACAGGCCTGGTTCACCCCCACGTTGCAGATGAGCTTGCCCCACAGCTGGTGTCGGATGTCATCCGGCGTGATGAAGGGCTGGTCGATGGCGGTGAGCCATTCCGCGACGCGCTCGAGGTTCGCCCGCTGGGCCGCGTCCTCGGCATCGTGGACGCCCAGGGCCATCACGCCCACGCAGCCGGCGGTCACCGTGGCGCCCACCTTGCGGGAGTCCATCTGCTGGGCGACGCACAAAAGGACGCGATCCCACCCGAAGCGCTCGGCGAGCACTTCCTCGCTCGTGACGCCGTTGAGCACCGAGATGATGGCGGTATCGGGGCCGATGAGCGGCGCCGACTGCTCGATGGCCTCGGGCAGCGCGCCGTACTTCACGGCGTACAAGACGACATCGAAGGGTTCCTCCGCGGCGCGCTCGGCAGCCTCATCGTAGGTCAGATAGGTGACGCGGATGGGCTCGCCGTTGAACGTGGCGGCCTCGGCGCGATAGCGCTCGGTGCGGGCCGTATCGGCGACCACGAAAACGCGCTCGGGCCCCATGGCGGCCCCGAAGCAGCCGGCATACATGGCCCCCAGCGACCCGAACCCGACAATGGCGACATTTTCAATAGGCTTCATAGGAGCCTCCTTGCTATTCAACGATGGCAATGCAGGGAGGAGACGCGCGGCGTTCCAACCGAGCGAGTTCCGCAGACGGTATCGAAGGCGCAACGTTTCAGGGATGCGGCCACCATGGGGCCTTCGATACCATCGAGGACTGTCTGAGCGAATTGGAATGCCGCGCGGCTCTTCCCGGACGAATTCGTAAAAGTCGCTACTGCATATCTTCCAAACGTCCGTGTTTCTCGTAGCGGGTGACGCGGGCGATGCGGTTGTCGTCATCCACGAACACCACGCGCGGGGCGTTGTCGGGATCGGCGAACTCCTCGGGGGTCATCTGCGCGTAGCACATGATGATGACCTTGTGCCCCGGCTCCACGCAGTGGGCCGCCGCGCCGTTCACGCAGATCATGCCGCTTCCCGGCTCGCCGGCGATGACGTAGGTCTCGAAGCGGTTGCCGTTGTCGATATCGACGACCTGCACCTTCTCGTACTCCAAGATGCCCGCCGCGCGGGCAAGCTCGGTGTCCACGGTGATGGAGCCGACATAGTCGAGCTCGGCCTGCACCACCCGGGCGCGGTGGATCTTCCCCTTCAGGACGTTCAGCAGCATGGGCTATTCCCCTTCCTCGTACAGGAAGTTGTCGATGAGGCGCGTGCTCCCGATGTAGACGGCCATGGCCACGAGCGCCATGGCGCCGATGGCGTCGGTCGGCTGCATGGTCACACCGTCGACGACTTCCACGTAATCGATGCGCGCGAGCGGCTCGGCCTCGATGATGCCGCCCATGAGCGCCTTGAGCGCCGCGGCGTCGCGCTCCCCCGCCTCCACGGCCGCCTTCCCGGCGAAGATGGCCCGCGACAGCACGAGGGCCGCCTGGCGCTCCTCCGCGCTCAGGTAGGCGTTACGCGAGCTTTTGGCCAGACCGTCGGCCTCGCGCACGATGGGGCAGCCGACGACGGTCACGTTCATGTTCAAGTCGGCCACCATGCGCTTGATGATGGCGAGCTGCTGGGCGTCCTTCTGCCCGAAGAAGGCGCGATGCGGCTGCACGATGTTGAAGAGCTTCGTGACCACCGTGCACACGCCGCGGAAGTGCCCCGGGCGCGAGGCGCCGCACAGCGAGTCGGTGAGCGTTTCCATGACCACGAAGGTGTTGTGGGCCGGGGCGTACATGTCGTCCACTTCCGGGTGGAAGACGACGTCGACGCCGTGGCGCTCGCAGATGCGCGCGTCGCGTTCGAGATCGCGCGGGTAGGCCTCGTAGTCCTCGCCCGGCCCGAACTGGATGGGGTTGACGAATACCGAGACGACGACGCGGTCGCTCGCTTCGCGGGCGGCGTCCATGAGGCTCTCGTGGCCCTCGTGCAGCGACCCCATGGTGGGCACGAGCCCGATGGAGAGCCCCTCGGCCTTCCAGGCGGCCGCGCGGGCCTTCATGTCCGCAACAGTGCGAATGATCTCCATGGCCGGCCTCCTAGAGGTTTTCCAGCACGCCCGCAGGGGCGGCGTAGGTGTGCTCGGCGGCGGGGAACGAGCCGTCCTTCACGGCGGCGTCGTAGGCGCGGTAGGCCTCGAGCATGACGTCGCCCACCTCGGCGAAGCGGCGCACGAACTTCGGCGTGAAGTCGTGGAACATGCCGAGCATGTCCTGGTTCACGAGCACCTGGCCGTCGCAGCCCGCGCCGGCGCCGATGCCGATGGTGGGGATGGTCAGCTCCGCCGACACGCGTTCGGCGAGCTCGGCGGGAATGGCCTCGAGGACCACGGCGAAGGCGCCGGCCTCTTCCACTGCGTGGGCGTCTTCCAGAAGCTTGCGGGCCGAGTCGGCCGTCTTGCCCTGCACCTTGAAGCCGCCCAGCGCGTTGATACCCTGGGGCGTAAGCCCGATATGGGCGCATACGGGGATCTGGCAGTCGACGATGGCACGGATGCGGTCCGCCACTTCCACACCGCCTTCCAGCTTCACGGCGTTGGCGCGCGCCTCCTTCATGAGGCGGCCCGCGTTCACCACCGCGTCGTAGACGCTGGACTGATACGACATGAAGGGCATATCGACGACGACGAGCGCGTTCTTGGCGCCGCGGGCCACGGCGGCCCCGTGGTGGATCATGTCCTCCATCGTCACCGACACGGTATCGCCCAGACCGAGCATGACGTTGCCGAGCGAGTCGCCGACGAGGATGGAATCAATGCCGGACTCGTCCACGAGCCGTGCCGTGGTGTAGTCGTAGGCGGTGATCATCGAGATCTTCTTGCCCTCGGCCTTCATTTTGAGAAACGTCGATACGGTAACACTCATGGTTACTTCCTTTCGATCCTGTCGCCCCGGGCCCTCCCGGGTGCAACGGTATCCTTCACTGGCGCGTATTATAAGCTCTGACGTCGGCGCAGCATCCCGAAATGTTGGTGATTTCGATCAGATTTGCCGATACTGCCATTCTTGCGATCTATAAGAAAGCCGGCTGCGACCCGCGCCCCGACAAGAGGTCGACGTTGGCGCGCGTCGCGGATCGCGCCGGGACGCGGATCGGCTCAGATACTCGCAGACGCCGGAACATGGGCCAAACCAAGCCCTCGCCGGCATCCGGGCTAGGACGCGAGTTCCTTGAGGCGCGTCACTTCCTCTTCCGTGAGCGGACGGGAGGCGCCCCGGGGCAGATCCCCCAGGACGAGCGGACCGAAGGCCTCGCGGTGCAGGGCGATCACCGGATGCCCCACGGCTTCCAGCATGCGACGCACTTGGCGGTTGCGGCCCTCGCGCAGGCGCACTTCCACGTAAGATCCCCTGGCGGCCAGCGCGTCGCGGCCGCGCTTGCCCCCGTGGCGCTGGCGGTACCCGCTGGCTCCGGCCCCCTCGCCGATAAGCTGCGCGGCCCGGCGGCCATCAGCGCCCTCGAGCACGCGCACGCCCGCTGGCAACGTGAGACCATCGTCCAGCAGAACCCCTTCGCGCAAGCGCCGCACGTCGCCCGCGTCGGGCACCCCTTCCACCAGGGCCAGATACGTCTTCTCCACATGGCGTCGCGGGTGCAGAAGGCCATGGCCCAGCTGTCCGTCGTCGGTGAACAGCAGAAGCCCCGTGGTGTCGGTGTCCAGCCGCCCCACGGGGAAAAGCCCCGGATGGGCAAGCAGCTCGTCGGCCATGAGCGCAGCCACGGTGGGACGTCCCTGGGGATCGCTCATGGTGGTCACGTAGCCGGCGGGCTTGTGCAGCAGGAACGTGGCGTTCTCCTCGGGCAGCGCGACGGGCGCGCCATCCACGGCCACCATGTCCGCAGCAGGATCAACCTTCACGCCCATCTCGGTCACCCGCGCGCCGTTCACGGTCACGCGACCAGCCGCGATCAGCTCCTCGGCATGGCGCCGCGAGGCCACCCCGGCCCGAGCCAGAAACTTCTGCAACCTCATTTCGGCCATGGCGGGGGACCTACTCGTCGTCGGTCTCGAAGACGAGGGAGTCGAAGTCGATCTTGTCGACGACGCCTAGCGTGGATGCGATGGCGCGAGCGAACATGGCGTCGGCGTCTGCGGTGCCGAGCGCGTCGGCGGCAGCGCCGGGCACGGCGATGCGGGCAGCTCCAGTATCCGCGCCACCCCCAGCAGCCTCGGCAGCCTCGTCGTCCTCGATCTTCGCTCGACCAGCTGCTATCGCTGCCGCTTCCTCCCCGCGCTCCTCCTCCAGGACGTCCGCGAGCACCTCGGCCGCCGCATCCGTGCCCTGGGCCAGCTCCTCGTCAGATAGCATGGCCTCGCCGTCGTCGGCCCCGAAGTCCTCCCCCATGAGCGCGCGGGCCATGGTGCGGGCCTGCTCGTCGGAGACAACCGCGTCCTTGCGCGTGGCCGACAACCGCTCCGTGATGAGCCGACGCGTCTCCGCATCGGGCGCGAAATCGGCCAAATCGGGCAGGTCGGCAGGGCTGCGCAGACCGAACTTCTCCAGAAAGCCCCGAGTCGTGCCGTAGAGCACCGGGTTGCCCGGCGCGTCTTCTGTACCCACCTCGCGCACGAGCCCCTTCTCCACCAGCGAGTTGATAGAGCTGTCGGAGTTCACGCCGCGCACCGAGGCCACCCCGGCACGGGTCACCGGCTGAGTATAGGCCACGATGGCCAGCGTCTCCATGGCCGCCGCGGAAAGCTTGCGCGTATCCCAGGACAGCACGTACTTCTCGATGAGCTCGTGGTAGGCCGGATGCGTGAACAAACGCCAGCCGCCGGCCGCTTCGCGCAGCTGGATGCCGGAGCCGCGGGCCTCCAGATCATCCCGCAGCCGCACGAGCGCCGCCTCCACCGCGCCCACCTCGCACTCGAGCATCTCGGCAAGCGCGATGGTACCCACGGGCTCATCGGTCACGAAGAGCATCGCCTCCAGGGCGCCCGCCAGCTGGTCTTCCTGCAATCCTTGAAACATGTGCCTCTACTCCTCCCCCACCGACGTGAGGGCGTCGTCGCCTTCCAAACGCAAATCGCCCGAACCCTCGATGTAGTCGATCGCGATATCACCGAACAGCTCGTCCTGCTCGAGCCTCACCATGACGCGCTTGTACAGCTCGAGGATGGCCAGAAACGTCACTACCGCCACATCCTTGGGGGTGCCCGGGCCCACAAGCTGCGAGAAACGCAGGTGCTTGGCCGTGCGAATGCGCTGATGAATGGCGCGCACGTGCACCTCCACGGGAATGGGCTTGGCGGCAATGTGCTCGCTTTCCAGCAGGAACACCTCACGGCGCGCAAGGGCCGCGGCCGCCTGATAGGCCAGCGCGTCCAGCGACACCCCTTCCAGGAAGTCGGGCATGAGGCCGAGGAAGTCGGCATCAGGGCCGAAGGGGCGCGTGTGCATGCGACCCTCGGCGATGAAGCGGTTGTGGAGCACCGCGGCGGCGTTCTTGAACTTCTTGTATTCCATGAGGCGCTCGACCAGCATATCGCGGGCCTCGGAGGGCGCGAGCTCCGCCAAGTCGTCGTCAAGCTCGTCGCGTTCGCGCGGGATGAGGCTTTGGGCCTTGATCTCGAGCAGCGTAGAGGCCACCAGCAAAAAGTCGCTCGCCACGTCCAGATCGAGGGTCTCCATGCGCGACACCTCGGCGAGGTACTGATCGGCGATCTCGGTGATGGAGATGGCGCCGATATCCACCTTCTGGCGGCTCACGAGGTAAAGCAGCAGGTCGAAGGGGCCCTCGAAGCTGTCGATGCGGACTTTGTAGGACATGGGCGGCGCCGTCTCTTAGGAGAAAAACGGCGGGAACATGAAATCGAACAGATTGCCGGCCGTGACCCCCAGATACCACGAGAACGGGTTGAAGTTGAACACGTAGGGCAGCACCACGATGGCGATCATGAACACGGGGAAGGCGTACTGCTGGATCTGGTAGTACTTCGGCAGGTACTTCGGCGGCAACAGGATGGCGAAGATGGATGAGCCGTCCAAAGGAGGGATGGGCAGCAGGTTGAAGAACATAAGGTACAGGTTGATGAGCGCGAATGTGGGCAGGAACATCACGTAGAAGTAGGCGAACAGCTCGTTGTTGGCGAAGGCGGGGTTGGCGACGAGCCCCGAGCAGCCCCACGCCACCGCAGCGGCCAGCGCGGCCATGGCGAGGTTGGCGGACGGGCCGGCCAAGCCCACGATGACATCGTCGCGGCGCGGATCCTTGAAGTAGCGCGGATTGTAGGGCACCGGCTTCGCGTAGCCGAACACCGGCCAACCCATGACCATGAGCAGAAGCGGCAGAATGACCGTGCCGAAGGGGTCGATGTGCTTGAGCGGGTTCAGCGAAAGGCGTCCGGAGCGCTTAGCCGTGGGATCGCCCAGCTTGTAGGCCGCATAGCCGTGGGCAACCTCGTGAAGCACGAGAGCCGGGATGAAGCTCAGCACCGAGCAGATGATGTAGGGAAGGTTAACCATAGCGCATAAGTGTAGCGCACCGCGCGCCCTCATCATCGCGCCGCCTTCCAAACCCACAGAAACCGCCGATGAACGACAGCGGGCCCCGCGACGGAGGGAGGGGAACGTCGCGGGGCTCAAAAGAGGAGGGCGCAGGGATCTTAGGCGGCAGCGGCGGCCGAGGCGCCGGCGATGCGGCCGAATACGATCAGATCGGTGTAGGAGTTGCCGCCCAGGCGGTTGGCCCCCTGCACACCGCCGGTCACCTCGCCGGCGGCGAACAGGCCGGGAATGGCCTCGCCCGCAGCGGTGAGCACCTGCGCCTCGGGGCTGATGCACACGCCGCCCATGGTGTAGTGGATGGTCGGGATGCGCTTGGAGGCGTAGAAGGAGGGATCGGACACCGCATCGCCCAAAAGCTCCTTGCCGGGCGCGATCTGCGTGTCCTTGCCGGCGGCCACGCAGGCGTTGTAGCCCTCGATGGTCTCGGCGAGCGTCGAGGGATCCACGCCGATCTGGGTCGCCAAGTCCTCGATGGTGTCGGCCTTGAAGCTGTGGCCCTTCGCCACCAAGTCGGCGATCTCCTCCAAGCGGTCGTCCTTGATGTTCGTGGAATCCACCAGAAGCCACATCTCGTCGTTCGGCTGCTCCAGGATGGCGTCGGCGATGGTGTCGCGGCGCTCGTCCTCGCGGACGAAGCGGACGGCATCGTCGTTGACCATCACGTAGTCCTCGACGCCCAGCCAGTTGCCCACGAAGGTGGCCACGCCGCCGTTCTGCGGGTCGCCCAAGGGGTGAATCTGCACGAGTTCCATGTTGCGCAGCCCCGCGCCGGCGGCCTCGGCCAAAGCCAGGCCGTCGCCGGTGGAGGAGCACACGTTGGAAGAGGGCATCGATTCGGTCACGCGCTTGTCGTACTGCATGGCGAGCTCCGCGTTGCGGGAATAGCCGCCCGTGGCGAGCACCACGGACTTTCCGCGCACTTCCACGGCCTCGCCGGAGGACGGACGGGTGCCGCGCACGCCTACGACCGCGCCGCCTTCCACGATGAGCTCTTCGATCTTCGCATCGGTGTACAGGGTGAAGTTGCCCGTGGCCTGGGCGGCGTCCATCAGGCAGGAGACGTAGTAGCTGCCGCCCTGCTCGCCCTTGCGCTCGACCTCGACCGCGTGCCCGCGCTGCCACAGGCCGCCGATGGCCGTGAAGACCTCCTTCTCGTAGACAAGCCCGTGGTCCTCCATCCAGTGCACGGCGTCCAGCGCGTTGTCGGCGAGGATGCGCACGAGGGCCGGGTCGCCCGCCGAGTCGCCGCCCTCGAAGGTCTGGGTGTAGTAGAAGTCCGGCGAGTCCTCGATGCCCATGGGCTCCTGGCGCTCCGGGTCCGGCGCGTTCAACGTGCCCTCGCCGGCGTTGGTGTTGCCACCGTAGATGTCCATCTTCTCAAGCATGACGACGGACTTGCCCGCCTCGGCGGCCGTCACGGCGGCGGCCAGCGCCGCGCCGCCGGAGCCGATGACGACCACGTCTGCCTCATCGCTTATGGGCTCGGCAGCGTTCACGGAGGCGTCGCCCTTCATGATGGCGCGCATGTCGGCGCCAGCGGCCTCGGCGCACTCGGCCACGGCCGTGGCGAAGGCCATGGAGGTGAGGGTGGCGCCGGTCACGGTATCGACGGAGAGCTTCTGGGTGTCCAGGTAGTTGTCGGTCAGGAGGCGCACGGCGGCATCGCCGATGTTGCGGCTCTCCATGTGGTCGGCCTCGATGGAGGCGATGCGGTCGGCCTCGAAGGTCACCGACACTTTGATCTCGCCGTTGCGGCCCTGAGCGGTCGCCTCGTAGGTGCCGGGAGTGAAGGCCGGCGCGGCATCGCCCGTGGAGGCCGCCGGGGTCTTCGGCGCGCAACCGGAAAGACCGAGCGCGGCGAGCGCCATGGTGGCGAGGCTGCCGCTGATGAACTGGCGGCGGTTCAGCTGGAACTTCTCCGCGATGTTGCGATGGATACGGGCGAGGGCGCGCTGACGACGCGTGAAGGCCTCGATCTCGTTGGGATTCTGAATCATAGTGCTCATGGTGTCCTCCTCGGGTCTCCCTATGTTCTTGGGCGGTTGAGCCGTCTGCTCGCCGCCGATGAGGCCATCCTAGGGCCCGGCCCGGCGGGCGGACTAGTACACGAACGGTGTGTTTTCGCGGAGAACCCCTATGACACGAAGGGGGTGATACGGACGTTTCCCCAGGTCATTGAGAATACGGGCAAAACCTGAAAGCGTTGCCGAAGAAAAAGGCCGCACCGTGGCGGCCGGGGGGGACGATGCGGGGCGGCATCTCAGTCGCCAAGACCGAGCAAGTCGAGCACCTCTTGCTTGGAGTGAACGCCGAGCTTCTGGTAGATGTGCTTCGAATGGGATCGCACGGTGTTCTCGGAAATGAACAGCGTCTCGGCGATATAAGATTTGGAACGGCCCTTCACGAGCATCTGGAGCACCTCCACCTCGCGCACCGTGAGGCCGCACTCGGCACCGAGGCGCTCGCAGCCCGCATCCAAACTTTCGAAGACCGCAGGCACCGGAGCGGCGACGTCCAGATCGGCGAAGATGCGCCGCTGCGCGAAGGCGCTGTCGTTCAAGGCAAGCACCACCGTCACCGTGACGACATAGGCCAGCACCGTCACGGCGATCGCGGGAGACTCCAACTGCCCAAGGAGCACGCCCGCCGTCTCGCCCAGGGCCAAGGGTAGCGAGTAGGCGAGCCATCCCGAGGCGAAGATCACGAGGGGCGAGGCCGTGGAATGGTGGGCCACATCGGCGAGCATGGCCCACAGCAGCATGACCACGAGGGTTTGGGCGATACCGGCGCCGAGAAGCAACCAAGGCACAGCCGCGGGGCCGGCCACGGGCAAAAAGAACAGCGCCGCCGCCGTGAACAGCAGCACGGCGCGCCACAGCCCCGAGAAGTTAATGAGCCGCCCGCGCACGAGCACCCACCACAGCATGGCTGCAGCAAGAACGATCTCGACGCCGTGGTGCACAACGGTGAGCGCCACGAAGGGCACGGGGTCGGATTGCACGGGGACACCCTTCACGGCCCCAATGGCAAAGCTGTAGACGGCCACGCCGAAGAGAATCTTCCAGGGAATCGCCGTGGGATTCACCTCGTGGAACATGCGCGGCGCGCGCCCTGCGGGCACGGGGCGGGCATCGGCGCGGCGCGCGAGGGCCACCGAGACGGCCGGAAGCAGCGCCAGCACGATGGCCGCAGCGGGAGCCGGCAGCATATCGAGGGGCACCTTCAACGCGGAACCTACCGCCATGGCGATGAACACGCAGGCGATGACATCTTTGGCTCCCAAGCTGGCGAAGAACGGCGCCCATTGCAGATAGAGCCACGCGACGCCCGCGCCCGCGAGCGCGGCGGCGACCGCATAAAAGATCGAAGCTGAGGGTGATGCTGGGAGCAGCGGCACCACCAAAGCGACGCTGGCAAGCCCCTGCACAACGGCCAAGGGCCACGCGAGGCGCCGGAGACTCGGCACGCACCCCCTCAGCACCAGCATCATAACGACGGCCATCGTCGCCGAAAGGGCCAAATACAAAGGCACGCCCAACGCGACCTCGCCGAGCGCCCCGTCGCTGCGATGGGCGATGCAGTAGATCCATATCTGCGGCGCGCACACCCCGATGTAGGAAATGTCGAAATTGCGCAGCACGGCCGGCCGGCGCTCCTTACCAGCCGCCGCACTGTCCGTCGCGCGGTCCCTCGCCGACCCCTGTTCTCCGATGCCCACATTCCCTCCTTGCGCTACGTCATCTGCGCCATTATACCGACTCGGCTCCCATCTGGGCAAATAGGAGAAAGCGCTAGTCGAGTACCAGCTGCTGGATGTAGACGTCATTGCGCAGGTCCTTGGCATGGGCCGCGTCGATGGAGTCATCGGCGACCATGGCCTTGATGAGCTGTAGCTCGCGGACGAGGGCTTGGGCCTGCACGTCCTCCACAGCGTCATGGGTCTCGCGCATCTGATGGAACTGGTCGGACAGGCTGGGGGCAGCCGAGGAACGTGAGCTCGGGCGATCGTCTGGGCCCTCCTCCATGTCGTCCTCGCTCTCGTCCCACCGCGCCGCTCTGCGGGCGATGTCGTCCAGCTGATCGTAAAGGCCGCGCACCCGAGCGACTTCCGCACGGGCCCGGGCCGCCGCCGCGGGCGATGCCGCGGGCGCGAGATCTTCCAGCATCTCGGCATAGCGGTGCATGACGACGACCGTGGCCGGCTCATCGACAGCGTCGGCGACAGCGCCCTTCACCGCTCCAGTGAGATGCGCATCGGCCTCGATGGAGGCGATCACGCCCAGGGCGAGGTCGATCTCGGCGTCCACCCGATCGCGGGTGCGCTTCGCCGAACGCTTCGAGGGCGTAAGCGCCGGCACCGCGAAATCAGCCAACACCAACGTCAGCACGATCATGCCCGAGGCGATGGAGACGAGCGTGGCCCGGCCCGCGGCAGAAAGCGCCGCACTCGCCGTCAGCGTCAGCATGAGGGAAAGCGTGATGCCGCCCTTGGCGCCGGCCAGTGCCATGGCGAGCGTGCCGCGCAGAGCCTCGGGCGCAAAGCAGCTGCGGACGCCGTCGCCCCGAGCGGCCGCAGCCCTCACGTCCATGGCGAGCAGCCACGCGAAGCGCACCCCTTCCAACACGAGAGTCAGCGCCACCACGACGCCCAGCAGCGTCGCTGGATCGCCCAAGCTCCCCTCGGCCGCCGGTTCCAGAAGGCGCGGCAGCTGCATGCCCAGCACGACGAAGATGATCCCGTTCAGCACGAACTCCAAGGTCGTCCACACGCTTTGGGCCTGCAGCTTGGTGCGGGCCGTGGCAGCCGTGTGGCGCTGGGGCAGTAGGGACAGCATAAGCCCCGAAGCCACCACGGCGATGACCGCGCCGATGTGCAGCGATTTCGCCGCCAGATAGATGACGAAGGGCAAAAGCAGCTCCAGCATCACGTGGAGCGTGGGGTTGTCGAGTCCCGTGCGCCGCAGCACCTGCAGAAGGCCCCAAGCAAGAAGCCCCATGACAAGACCGCCGAAGAAGCCGCCGAACAGATCAAGGGCGAACTCCTCGCCCGCGTGCAAAAGCGAGAACGATCCCGTGGCCAGAATCGTCAGGCAGCATTGGAACACCACGGTGCCCGTCACGTCGTTGAACAGGGCCTCGCCCTTGAGCAGCGCCTCGTGACGGCGGCCGAACCGGCGGTCGTGGGTCAGCGCCGTGACGGCCACGGCATCGGTGGATCCCATGGCGCCGCCGAGCGCGCAGGCAGCCGCCAGGGGCACGGCGGGCAAAAGCGCGTGCAACGTCGCCCCGCAGGCAGCAACGATGGCGAAAACAAGCCCCACGGAAAGCGACGCGATGCCCCAGCGGTTTTTCCACAGGGCTCCGGAGTCCACGTGGCGCGACTCGTTGAAGTGCAGAGGCGCGATGAACAGGATGAGCAGCAACTCCGGATCGATGCCCCATTCCAACGGCGTGGGCACCGCCAGCGCGAGCGCGGCGCCGAGGGCGATCTGCACAAGCGGCAGCGACAGCGGCGGCAGGAACTTGTCCAGAATGCTGGAGGCGATGACCGCCGTCAGCAGAAATAGGATCAGCTCGAAGGTCTCCATCTACACCAACCCCGGGAAGCTCCGCTGGGCCAAGGCCTCGTAGGCGGCGATGGCGACGGCGTTGGAAAGGTTCAGCGAGCGGGCTCCCTCGCGCATGGGGATGCGGCGACAGCAGTCGGCGAAACGGTCGATGAGCCCTTGGTCGAGCCCGCGGCTTTCGCGCCCGAACAGCAGAAACGCATCCGGCCCGTAGACGACATCGCGGTAGCCGCACGAAGCTTGCCCCGTGAACAGATGCAGCTCATCTTCGCCATGGGCTTCCAGAAACGCCTCGACGCAGGGCCATCGCACCACTTCGACATCATCCCAGTAGTCGCAACCGGCCCGGCGCAAGTTCTTCTCCGTCAGCCGAAACCCCATCGGCTCCACCAAATGCAGCCGCGCCCCCACACACGCGCACGTGCGAGCGATGTTCCCCGTATTCTGAGGAATCTCCGGTTCCACAAGAACAATGTTCAACATTGCAACCCTTTCATAGTTGGTAGAGCAGGTTCGAGATGCGGGGTGCCGTTCACCAAGCGAGTTCCGCAGCGAACGGAAATGCCCAGTGGGCATTTCCGCCGAGCGAGGACTGTCTGAGCGACTGAACGGTACCCCGCAGCCCGAACCGGAGGGATCCCCTAAGCCCGCTCCTGTTGGCGGGCCATTTCGGCTTCCAGCTCCTCAGTGAGGGTGAACCACTCCTCCTCGGCGGCGGCCAGACGCTGCTTCAGTTTGGCGTGCTCGGCGATGGCGTCGGAGGAGGCGTCCTCGTTCACGTAGAAGTCCGGATCGGCCATCATGGCCAGCAGCTCCTCCATGCGGGCGTTGTCTCGTTCCATCTGTTCGTCCAGCTGGGCGATGCGCTTGCGGTGGTTCTTCAGGGCGGCGTAGGCGCGGTTGCGCGCCTCGGCCTCGCGACGCTTCTGCTCCTTGGTCTTCGGCGCGCTGCCTTTGGGCGCGGTGAGCTGCACCTCGGGGCGGGCGGAAGGCGCATTCCCGGCGCCCTTGGCAGCTGCGGAGGGCTGACCGAGGTCAGCCCCTACGGAACCATCCCGAGCAGCCGTCGAGCTCGAGCCTTGGCGGTCGCGGCGACGGTTCACGGTGATCTTCGTGGGGGGCGCCGCACCGGCGCGGCGCTTCTCGGGGGCCGCGCCGCTCCCCTTCCCGTGGATGCCCGCATCGGCGAGCGCCTCGTCCACCACCGAGCGGTCGGCGTCCACGTCGCCATCGAGCTGGCCCGACTTGTACAGGTAGTAGTCGTAGTCGCCCTCGTAGTTGGTGATCTGGCCGTCCTTCACCTCCACGATGCGGTTGGCCACCCCGCGGATGAGGTGCCGGTCGTGGGTGATGAACAGGATGGTGCCGTCGAAGTGCTGCAGGGCCTGCTCCAGCACGTCGGCACTGGAGATGTCCAAGTGGTTGGTGGGCTCGTCCAAACACAGCAGGGGCTTGGGCGCCACGAGCATCTTCGCCAGGGCGAGCCGCCCCTTCTCGCCGCCGGAGAGCACCGACACCTTCTTGTCCACGGCGTCCCCCGTGAACAAAAACGCGCCCAGCAGGCTGCGCACCTGGGAGATGGACCAGCCGGGCGCGGCATGATCCAGCTCCTCGAAGACGGTGTTGCCCGCGTGCAGCTCTTCCAGCTGGTGCTGGGCGTAGTAGGTGAGATCGACGTTCACGCCGTAGTCGATGGTGCCGGCGTCGGGCTTTTCCACCCCGGCGATCATCTTCAAGAGCGTGGATTTGCCCGCGCCGTTGGGGCCCACGAGCGCCACCTTGTCGCCGCGGTACATCGTGAAGTCGATGCCGTCGTACACCGTGTGGTCGCCGTAGCGCTTCACGAGGCCGCGCGCCCGCACCACCTCATCTCCCGTGCGCGGCGGCTGCACGAAGTTGAAGTGCACCGTCTTCTTCTCCTCGGGGATGACCGGCAGCGTCTCCTTGATCTTCTCGATGCGCCGCTCGCGCTCCTGGGCCTGCTTGGCCTTGGTGGCCTTGTAGCGGAAGCGGTCGACGAAGGCTTGCAGGTGCGCGATCTCCTCCAACGATTTCGCACGCTCTGCCTTGATGCGCTCCAAGCGCTCCTCGCGTGCCACCAGGTACTTCGAGTAGTTGCCCTTGTACAGATTCACTTCCCCGTTGTCGATTTCCGCCACGCGGTCGACCATGTTGTCCATGAAGGCGCGGTCGTGGGAGACGACGATGACCGTGCCAGCATAGCCGCGCAGAAAGCCCTCGAGCCACTTCACCGATTCCAAGTCCAGGTGGTTCGTCGGCTCGTCGAGCAAGAGCACCTCGGGATTGCGGATGAGCAGTTTCGCGAGCGCGATGCGCATCTGCCAACCGCCGGAGAACTCGGTGGTGGAGCGGGTCATGTCGCGCTCGGTGAAGCCGAGGCCGAACAGCACGCTTCGCACCTTCGACTCCAACGAGTAGCCGCCGAGCATCTCGTAGGCGTCCCGTGCCCGGCCCACGGCCGCCAGCTGCGCTTCGGTGGGGTTCGCGCCCAGCTCCGCTTCCAGCTTGTGCAGGCGCTGCTCGGCTTCGAGTACCTCGGTTTGCGACGAGATGACCTCTTCGAAGACGGGGAGATCGCCCATCTCGATGGCCTCCTGCTCCAGATAGCCCACGCGCGCGCCCTTGGCGAAGAGCACGCGGCCCTCGTCCGGATCGTCCTCGCCGGAGATGATGTTGAGCAGTGTCGTCTTGCCCGCGCCGTTAGGGCCCACAAGCGCCAGCCGGTCGTACTCTTCCAAGCGGAACGTCACGTCGTGGAACAGCGTGCGACCGCCGTAGGATTTCGAAAGATGTTCAGTTTGCAGGATCATAAGCGCTTCCCGAATCAGTCGTCGAGGGACGACGCCAAGCCGCCCCGCTTTTGCCAACTGCATAGTGTAGCGCATCCGCGCAACGATGCGCCCCGCTATGCCTTCCGGTACTTCTGGAAACGGCTGTTGGGCTTATTGGGAATCGCCCGTACCCCTCACGCCTCAACCAATTCGAAGGCCTTCCGGTAAACGGGCTCCGCCTCCCAGCCCTTCGCCTCCACTTCTTCCAGGGTGAGCCATGCGAAGGACTCGTGCTCGTGGCTCAGGCGCACGTCGCCGGAGCACCAGCGGCAAACGAAGTCGACGCCGAGAATCCGTCGCCCCGGGGCGCGCAACGTCCAGGCGTCGAAGGGCTCGCCGACCTCGATCTCCAGACCGGTCTCCTCGCGCACCTCGCGCACCAGCGCCTCCTGCCAGCTCTCGCCCGCCTCCACGCATCCCCCCGGAAGATCCTCCTCGAGGTCGGGCGCGATGCTGAGACGGCGCGCCGCATCGGGCTTGAACAGGAACAGCATGCGGCCGTCCTTGAAGATGCAGCCTTTTACCGCAACGCGCTCCCTCGGCTTCGACGCCGCGGCTTGATCGAACCCATCAGTATCATATTGCGCGTGCCCCACGGCCGCCTCCTCAAGTAGGTTATTCCAAACACCCCCGTACCATAGCAGAGAGCCCCGCGATTCCTGCGCACGACCTCCTTCAGTTCACGAAGTGCTGCTTTTCTGCATGAGATCTCGAGTTATAAGCGTCTAGAAGAGACAGAATTAACGAATAGCAATATCCCTAGCATCTAATGAGGCAGTTTTCGAGAGAACGCCTTCGGAACCGGAACGGCGGCGCCCAAGCACGCAGCAGCAAGGACGAAGACGACGGCTTTCGCGGGAAAGCACAGGATGAGCAACAAGGCCACCATCAGCGGCTGGCGCATAGCGGCACCCAAGAGGGCCGCCGTGCTGACGGAAAGCGCGAAGACCGGGTCGATGCCAAAGAGCCCGGCGGCGGCATAGCCGATGGCGATCCCCGAGAAGATGAGCGGGAAGAAGTGGCCGCCGCGCCAACCGAGTCCGAGGCACACCTGGCTGGCCAGCACCTTGAGAAACCCCGTCGCGAGCAACGCCCCGGCACCGAGGGCCGTCCACTGCTGCGCCAGCATCTCGGTCTGGGCCTCGCCGGCGAACAGGGTAAAGGGGAGAAAGATCCCAAGAACTCCCAGTATCGCACCGGCAACGACCGCCTTCACTACGACGCGATTGCCGAGCCGCGCGGACAGCTTGCCCACGGCCCAGCCGAAGCCATGAAAGAGCCAACCGGCGCAGGCACCAAGCGCAATGACGGGAAGCGCCCAGGCGAGCTCGGACGCCCCCACGGCCATGTCGGAGAAGTGCGGCAGCCCCGAACCGCCGCCAGCCACCTCGTTGAGCAGCATGAACGCCCCCAGCGCCCCGGCCACGGAGAGCAGGTACACCGCCGTTTTGACCGGTTTGGAAACCTGGGGCGCGGAAACCACCGTCGCGGTGAACGAGTCGATCCGGCGCCGACGCCCGTCGGCATCGTCCGCATAGCCGAACAGCGGCGCCGCCAGACCGAACAGCGGGGCCGAGAAGATCGCCGACAAAATGGCCGCCGTGCCCGCGTTCGCCAGCTCGCACATCTCGGCGCCCACGAACTTGAGTCGGTCCCCCACCCAGCTGCAAAGCCCCGCCACCACGCCGGTGAGGCCAGCCTCGGGCCCGATGCTGCCGCCGAATAAAAGCGGCAGAAGAGCGCCGAAGAACATGGCTCCCAAGTGCCGGTAATCGTAGCGCCCGGTTTTCTTCACCTCGGCGAGCACCGCGTTCATATCATCAGGGTACGGCCCCACGTTCTTTTGAAACAATCCGATGGCAACACCACCGGCAACGCAGAAGGCAAGCGGGTACACGACAGCGGGCATCCCTATCGCCGCCAGCCACGCCGGCGCCTTCACCCACAAAAGATCGAGGCCCGCGTTCATGAGAAAGAAGAACGCCCAGCAAAACGCTCCGGCGCAAGCCCCGAGCGCCACGGTCACCACAGCAAATGCAATCCGTTTCACGACGGCTTCCTTTCCCGGGCGAAAAGCTCTTTGAATACGAAAAGGCCCCTCCGAGGAGGGGCCTGCGAATTCATGGTGGTCGCTACAGGATTTGAACCTGTGACCCCCGCCGTGTGAAGGCGATGCTCTCCCGCTGAGCCAAGCGACCGAAAGGTTTTCGCAACTCACTTGGTGACTTGCGACGGCTGTATATACTACACGGATTCCGCGACGCGCGCAAGGGGGAATCTTGTATACTATCCCAACATATTCACAATTCCACCGTTTGGCGGCTCTTCCCGCGCTTTCAGTGCCGAGGCCGTCCACCCCGAAACGGCGCACGAGAAAGAGAGGATCCGCCCCCATGGCAAGCGATTTGACGAGCGACACCTTCCTCGCCTCCAAGAAGATCAGCGACGAGATCAAGGCCGATCTGGCCGTGCACCCAGAGAAATACACCATGCTCACGGGCGACCGCCCCACGGGCCGTCTGCACATGGGCCACTACTTCGGCACCATCCGCGAGCGCGTCGCCTTGCAGAACGCCGGCGTCACCACCCGCATCATCATCGCCGACTACCAGGTCATCACCGACCGCGACACCACGGCCAACATCGCCGACAACGTGCACAACATGGTCATCGATTATCTGGCCTGCGGCATCGATCCGGAGAAGACCATCATCTTCACCCACTCCGCCGTGCCCGCCCTAAACCAGCTCATGCTCCCCTTCCTGTCGCTCGTCACCGAATCCGAGCTCATGCGCAACCCCACGGTGAAGGCCGAGCAGGAGGCCTCGGGCCACGCGCTCACGGGGCTGCTCCTCAGCTACCCGGTGCACCAGGCCTGCGACATCCTCTTCTGCAAGGGCAACGTCGTGCCCGTCGGCAAGGACCAGCTGCCCCACATCGAGCAGACCCGCCAGATCGCCCGCCGCTTCAACGAGCGCTACGGGCATGTGTTCCCGGAGCCCCACGGACTTCTCACCGACGCCGTGGAAATCCCCGGCCTCGACGGGCGCAAGATGTCGAAGAGCTACGGCAACGCCATCGCCCTTTCGGCCACGGAAGAGGAGACCGCCAAGCTCATCAAGAAGTCGCAGACCGACTCCGAGCGCATGATCACCTTCGATAAGGAGAATCGTCCCGGCGTGTCGGCCCTACTGACTACGGCGGCGCTGACCACCGGTCGCACCGAGCAGGACATCGCGACGGAGATCGGCAACGACGGCGCCGGCGCCCTCAAGCGCTACGTGACCGAGTCGGTGAACGCGTATCTGGCCCCCATCCGCGAGCGTCGCCGCGAACTGGAAGGCCAGCCGGAGATGGTGCGCGAGATTCTGCACGAGGGCAATCGCCGCGCCAACGAGATCGCCAACGCCACCTTGGACGAGGTGCGCGAGGCCATGGGCATGGTGTACTAGCCGCCGCGGGCAAGATTCAACGATAGCGTACGATCGCGGCGCCCCCTTAGCGGAGGGGGCGCCGTTTTCTATACCGTGTCCTCCAGATCCATCTGCATGAGCTGGACGCTCTCGCGCATGCGCTGGGCATGGGCGCGGGAGAGCCGGTCGTCCTCGTAGGCGCTCTGGATCTGCTCCAGCTCGAAGGTATAGGCCTTGCGCTTGATGTCCTCGGTGCGGTCGCCGGCCTTGATGACCGAGGTCACCGTGGGCCGCGCATCGTGCAGCGCCGCCACCGAGCGCTGGTACTCCACGAGCACCGCCGCCGCGTCCTCGGTGGGCACCTGGCTGGAAGCGACGGCCGCTTCCAAATGCTCCACGGCATAGGTGCGCGTGGCCGTCTGCAGCCAGCGCATCTCCTCGGTCTGCTCGGCCAGCTCCGTGTTGCCCGGCAGCTCGCGCAGCACCGCGCGCACGCCGCGGTGCCACAGCGCCCGGAAGCGGCCGTTCCAACGCTTCAACGTGCCGTGCCCCTTGCCGTGCTGCAGAAGCTGCATGGCCTGTTCGAGGCGCCCCATGTAGCGGTAGGCCACCACGCCGGAGACGACGCCGCGCTCCATCAGCTCCATGGCGCGCTCGTACTCCCACATCAGGGCCTGGACGCGCAGCTCCACGTTCATTTCGCTCTCGATGCCATTGTTGGCCTTGATGCGCGCGAGGCGGTCGTTGTAGGAGCGAATGACCGCCCGGGTCTCCGCGCGGTTCTCCCGGGTCTGCTGAGCCGCGAGCATCTCGATGACCTCGCGCATGATGTCCATAGTGGTGGCGGCGTCCTGGTCGATGCGGCGCAGCTCCTCCTCCCCCTTGTCGCGGGCCGGCGCCAGAAGCGGCACGACGAAGGTGGCCAGAAGCAGCGTGCACACGATGACGCCGCAGGCGAGGAAGATCAGCAGCTCGCGCTGGGGAAAGGGCACGTTGGGCGGCCCGTAAACGGCATAGGTGGGAATGGAGAACATAATGGAGAGCGTGATGGTGCCCTTGGCCCCGCAAAACGTCGTGATGAGCGCGCTGCGCAGATCGCCTTTCCCGAAGCGGCGCTTCTCGTCGCGGCGCACATGGTAGAGATCCATGGCGAGCACCCACAAAAAGCGCGTGGCCAGAAGCACGAAGGTGAGCCCGAAGACGAGCAGGATGAGCGTGGAGTTCGTGATGCGCACGTTCTCCCACGTGTCCTGCATGGCCAGGGGCAGCTGGGTTCCCAGAAGCACGAACACGATGCCGTTCAGGGCGTAGGTGAGCACGTGCCACACGCTGCCCGAGACGATGTTCATGCGCGAGACCGAAGGCCCGATAACCCCCTTGGGAGACGTGACGTTGATGAGCCCGGCCACCACCACGGCGATGACGCCGGAGACGTGGCACACGTTGGCCACCAGGTAGATGAGGAAGGGAATGAGCACTTCGAAGAGCACGTGGAAGTTCGTGTTCTCCACGCCGATGGAGCGGGCGCGCTTGACGACCCAATTGCCGAGCAACCCCAGGAGAATGCCGAGCAGCAGACCGCCGACGAATTCCACGAGGAAGTCGACCCCGGCGTCAACCAGGGAGAACGACCCGGTGACCACGGCGGCAATGGCGAATTGGAAGGACACGATACCCGAGGCGTCGTTCAAGAGCAGCTCGCCCTTCAACATGGAGGCCTGGCGCTTCGGGATGTCCACCTGCTTCGAAAGCGACGAGACCGCCACGGCGTCGGTGGGGCCCAAGGCCGCGCCCAGGGCGAAGGCCGCCGCCAGCGGAATGGAGGGCACGAACGCGTTCAGCAGGAAGCCGATGACGAGCGTCGTGGCCACCACCAGACCTATGGCCAGGGAGAGCACGGGCTTGCGCTCGCGCCAGAGCGCCTGCTTGTCGGCGTGCTTCGCCTCGTCGTAGAGCAAAGGCGCGATGAACATGACGAGGAACAGCTCCGGGTCGAGCGTCACCTCCACCTCGCCGCCGGCCACAACGGCAATGAGGAGCCCGATGACGATCTGGATGAGCGGAAGCGAGACGCGCGGGATAATCTGGTCGATGAGCGAGGACGCCAAGACGGCGACGAGCAGGAGCAGACCGAGGGTCAGCGCTTCCACAAATGCATCTCCTTTTGGGTGTCGGCAATGGGCGAATAAGATATTTTAGAGCATGGCGGGCTATTGGGAAAGGCGCACGCGGAAGTTGCGGCCGCTCTTCTCCAGCTCGTAATCTCCCACCGAGGCCATGTACTGGCGCATCTGGGAATAGCCGAGGTCGCGCACCTTGAAGTCCTTGAACTTGGCACGCAGGGCGTCGGTGATGGTGGAGAGCATGATGCCCTCGGTGCCAGCGCCGGCCACCAGCTCGCGGATGTAGCCGGCCGGGGTGTCGCCCGCGGGCTTCTTCTTGCGAACCGGCGCCTTCTGGGGGGCCTCCTTCTTGGCCGTGTTCTTCTTCGCGGCAGTCTTCTTGGCGGTCTCCTTCTTCGCGGCAGTCTTCTTGGCAGCCGGGTTCTCCTCCGCCTTCGACTTGGCCGCCTGGCGGCGCCGCGTCGGCTTTTCCGTCTCCGCGGGCTTCTCGGCCTCCGTCGGCTCCTTCGTCTCGCGCGTCTTCGCCTCTTCGGTGGCATCGGCTTTCTTCGTCTGGCGGGTCTTGCGCTCGGCGCGGGCGCGGCGGCCGGGCCGCACGTCCTTCTGAGCCTCCGGTGCCACAGGTTCTGTCTCCGGCGCTGCCTCCACGACCACTTCGACGGCCTCGGACGCCGGCACCTCCACCGCCACTTCGGTGGAGACATCCGACTGCTCCGCTTCGCCCTCGGGCAACGCCGCGGCGGCCTGGCGGCCCTCCGACAAACGCCCCACGGCCTTCGTCGCAACCCGGCGCGTACCGCGATGGCTGCGCGAGCGGCGATTCGGCTTCTCGGGCTTCTCCATCTCGGGCTTCTCGGCCTCGGCCGAGGACGCCTCAGTCGCGGCCGCCTCTCCATCGAGCTCAGAGGCGACGTCGGCAGCCTCTTCTGTCTTAGCGGCCTTCTCGGGCTTCCCCGCACGCTCGGGCTTCTCCGCCTTCTCGGGGCGCTCCTCGCCCTCGGCGAGTTCCACGGTGACCGAACTGTGGTCTTTGGTGATGCGCACCCGCGTGAACTCCTCGAGCAGCTTCGAGAGCAGGTTCGTGCCGTAGCTGCGCACGTCGAAATCGGGGTAGCGCTTCTGCAGGCGGCTGCCGATCTCGCCCAAGCCGGTGGCCTTGCCGTTGTTCTGGTTGTCGGTGATGATATCCACCACGGCCTGCTCCACGGAGTCCTTCGGCACCGCGTTGCTGCCGCCGCCCTTCTCGTTGCGCTTGTTCTGCACGAGCAGCTCGAGCGTGGTGAACACGTCGCAGGCGCGGCGGAAGGGCGTGGGGGTCTTCTTCTCCCCCATGCCGATGACCATGCGCCCGCTCTCGCGCAGACGGCTGGCCAGGCGCGTGAAGTCCGAGTCGCTGGACACGAGGCAGAAGCCGTCGACGTTGTCGGTGTAGAGGATGTCCATGGCGTCGATGATCATGGCGGAATCCGTGGCGTTCTTGCCCTGGGTGTAGCCGAACTGCTGGATGGGCGTGATGGAGTTCTCCAGCAGCGCGTCCTTCCATTTCGCGTGCAGGGTGAGCGTCCAGTCGCCGTAGATGCGCTTGATAGTGACGGTGCCATACTTCGACAGCTCGTTCAAGATCGGCTTCAAGTAGCGCGCCGACACGTTGTCCGCGTCGATGAGCAGCGCGAAGCGGCGGTCGGACGATTCAGTGGTTGTCTTTGATTCCATGGGAGGTAAATTCCTTGCTTGAGATAAGGGGCCTTTGTCATTCAGTATGGCACACTTCGGCCTAAAATGCTGCACCTATCTTGGACTCAGGTCAAGCCGTAACGTTGAGAAGCGCCTTTCCTCCCGAGAATACAGGAAGTCGTGGGATAGGGGCAGCCGAGGCAACAAAAAGCCAGCGACGATAAGCCGCTGGCCTAGCATTTCGGTGGTGCACCATGAAGGACTCGAACCTTCGACCTTGGGATTAAGAGTGGGAGCTGGCCTCGTGACGCTTTTCAGCTCTGCCCTCTGAACTGGGGTTTCTTCCTCCGCTTTAGCGTACTTTCGTTCGCTTTTCACGGTTTCGCGGCCGACATCTGGGTCGTTCTGGGTCAGCGACCCAGATGACGGCGGCCCAGATGTCAGCCGCGCGACAGCATCTCTATCTTCGCGTCGGCGTCCAGGCGGTTGTAGTGCCTGTAGTCGGCCGTGAGGTTCGCATGGCGCATCAGCTTGGAGATCAGCGAGTCCTCGTAGCCCTTCCGGTGCAACATGGTGCTGTAGGAGTTGCGCAGGTTGCCGAAGGGCACGTAGCCGGTGGGGGGGCAGGGACAGCCACCGCTTGTAGGCCCTCGTGACCGTTTCCGAGTCGATCGGGCCGCCGAAGCCGTCGTCCACGAGCCACGTCCCGCCCTCCGCGAGGACCGCGTCGGTTATCTCCTTCAAGCGCAAGGAGTACGGCGGCGGCACGATCAGCGGCTCGGTGCGGTAGTCGCTCTTCGCCCGATCGAGCACCGTTACCTCGCCGTCCAGGAGGTGCACGCCGCGCAGCACGGGGCACACGGCCCACAGGCCCGACTCGTTCTCGCGCCACTCGATCTCGGGCGCCCGGACGTCTATCGCCTCGGCCCTCTGGGCACCGCCGAACGCCGCCAGGATGTAGTACGGCTCCCAAATCTCCCCCTCGCACTCCCGGAAGATGGCGTCCAGCTCGTCGGGGTCGTAGGTGTCGGAGCTGCGCTGCCGCGCGCTCTTGGCGGTGGGCATGATGTACCGCTTGCCCAGGGGGTGGTGGTCGATGTACTCCAGATCCCCGGCGCGGTTCAACACGATCCTGAAGATGGCCTTGGCGTGTTTGGCGGTGCCGAACGTCATGCCAGACAGCCACTCCTGCACGTCCCTGGCCCTTATGTCCTCCAGCGCCGTGCGAGGATCCTCTGCGGCCCTCTCGTACTTGAGCCGGAGCGCCATGAGGCGCCGGTCTGCCTCCTTGGCCGTTCCCCGGAACATCTCGGACTTGGGCTTCCCCGCGACGGTGTAGCGCAGCTCCCACACCCCGCGCCTCTTCTGGCGCTTGCTTCCCCACGTCGACTTCGCCATGGTACAATGCACCCGCCTTCCGTTCATCGGATGGTTATTGTTGCGGGCCCCGCCTCCGTCGCCAAACTGACGCGGGGCTCGCCTTATCTACATGTTTTGTCGCCAAGCGCCCTTGGCAACATTTTTTGTTGCCGGCGACTCCTCCCCTACCATGACCGCAGTAGACAGGAGGAGACCATGGGCAGCCTTTCCGAAGTTCCCACCTGCGAGCTTGTCGATGAGCTTAAGCGCCGCGAGGGCGTGGAGTCCGTCTCGCTGTCGCCCTACACCGAGGCGACCGTGCCCGCCGAGGGGCCGGCGGTGGTGCTCGTCGTGACCGACTAGCCCACCTTCTGGTACGGGAACGAGTTCCTGATGAACCGGTGGAAGTACCTCCCGTGCGACGGCGCGGCCATCAGCTCGCGGTGAACGTACTCCGACACCCCCGTGTAGCGGTACATGCCGCCTGAGTGGAACTCGACGTAGAGCGTCCCGTGCTCGTAGCCCACGGCGGCAAGGTCGCTCGATGCCACTGGAACCATTCTCATTCGCAAATCCCTCCGAGCCCCATCACGACGCCTGCTGAATGGCCTGGATCAACGCAGGCATGACGGACGGCACAGCCTCGATGCACTTGTCAAACAGAAAGTTGCCTATGCGCTTTGCGGCTTCCAGCACCTTCTGCTTGCCCTTGCCCTCGCTCTTCTCAAGTTCCGATAGCAATTTCGACAATTCCGCTCTTTGCTCGTCGGAGATAGCCGCGTCGGGAAGAGACCATACGGCTGCGATGGTCTGGCTCAGGGAGAGGCTGCTCGATGCCTCGGCGGAAGACATACTGACGGTGGAGATGTCCACGCTGCTGGCGTTCGACGTGGTGACAAAGCTCCCTATCCAGCCCATGAGCTTCCTCAAGCCTGATTCGTTGCGCTCCTGCAGTATGTATTCGCATCCGCAGCACCGCATCTGAAAGCGATAGCCCTCCGCCTGATCCATTATGCAGTCAATTTCCTCCTGCGCGATCTCGTCATCATCATTGACCAGGTAATATATGTCGCACCAAAGCTGCCAAGACGGATCTACTCGTTCTGCCATAAAACCTCCCTACTCCATTTCCCTAGCCTTCCTAAAGAACTTTCGCCTGGCAGTCTGTCGAACAAACAACATTAATACAATTAGATACAATACGAAAAAGACAGACATGAAGCTAAAAAGATGGACTGCAGAATCGCTTATTCCAGGCGGTTCGAGAATAAACCATATTCCACCAAAGACAATAAACATCGCCGCACATATCGCAACCATCTGGGAAAGAGTCGACCATCGTGGATCGCTCAGCTTCTCTATCTGCCAATCGATATCTAAACGAAGCTTTTTAAGACATTCCTCATCAATGCTCATCGCGCTTCCCCTCGTAACTGAATTCCACTCAGAGTACGCCTCTATGCTCTTCAGCAGCCGGGAACGACTGTCGAAAGCGGCAACCGCCGATATGACTGCCGCGGCAACAGTTGCCACCGCAGCCAGTATTGCGACAACAATTGCAGTATCCATGACTACCCCTTTCCGCTCCGTTTCTCCTGGAACTCGCGCTTTTTGCCGCCACCAAACCTCCCTACTCCATCTCCCTCTCCGTTTTTCGCCGCGCCTAGGCGTTGATGCGCTGGACGTTCGCGTAGGCGTAGCCCTCGAGGAGGGCGTAGAGAGGCTGGACGTTGAAGCCGCCGGGGAAGTCCAGGCGCTTCGATGCGGTCTTCACGTCGTAGGCCTTGTAGTAGTGCGACGTGATGTAGGTGAACGTCAGCTCGGCGTGGTCGAAGCCGGCGCCGCCCGTCTCAAGCTCCACCCCGATGATGCTGGATAGGTAGATGGACTCGACGGCGGTCTTCTTTCCCGTGGCCCCCTGGTGGTCGATGAACACGATGCGCCGGTCGGTGAACAGTATCTTGTCGCGCAGCAGGGCGAAGCCGGTGGCGAACCGCTCCCCCTGCATCAGGTACATGCCGTACTGCTGCTCGATGGCCTCGACGGGCAGTTCGGAGTAGTTGCCCATGAGGCCCTGCATGATGCCGCCGCCCCCTTGGGCCTTCGCCTGCTGGCGGTCGTGCTCCATGGCCGCCTGGGCGGCATCCTGCGCGGTGCTCATGGCGGTGCTCGCCGCGTCCTTGATCATGTCCTTGAATGCCACTGCTCATCCTTCCTATCTCATTTCCTTGCCGGCCTTATGGCTCCGTTCTCCGGAACGGCGGCCGTTGACGTATCCGGTCGGCTCGCTGCGTAGCCGTCGGACACCTTTAGCACCCCCTCCATCCCCGGCGAGTCGTCCGGCTCCAGCGGCAGACGGAGCCTGGGATCGTCCTCGATCCTCTCGCGCACGCGCGCCAGCGCCTCCGGGTGCGCGTCCAGCGCCTCTCGCGTCTCGGGCTTCAACGTGAATATGACGTTGCCGGGCGGAATCTCCTCGCCGTCCGCGTAGTCGGACAGGAAGCTTGCCGCTCCGCCGAAGTCGTGGAAGTGCAGGTCGCGGATAGGCCCTTCATCGTAGAGCGCGAGGATCACCAGCTTGACGTTTGCGTGGAGGTCCTTTATCTCCGCCGCGATGCCGTCCAGGTGTCGCCTGCGACGCTCGGCCTCCCTGGCCTCGATGTCCTCGTACTCCGCCAGCCTCGCCTTAAGCTCCTCTCGCTCGGCCTCGGCTTCCACCATCCGGTGCAAAGCCTTGTCCTTCTCGGCGATTATCCGATGTGCCGTCTTCCTCAGATCATCCAGCTCGCGCTCGATGGCGCCGTTCTTCCTCGTCGCGCTCTCTAGCGCCGAGTCGCGGTCTCTGGCCTGATTCTCCAGCTCCGCGATGCGCCCGGCGGCGTCGGTCGCCGATTTCTCCAGCTTGGCGATGCGGGCAGCCCTCTTGTCAAGCTCCCTCGATACCCATATCTTCTTCAGGTTCCACCCCGCCAGGAACGCGAGGCCGGCCACGAGGAACGGCCATGCGATGCAGAGGGCGTCGTAGACGGACTGCCCCACGGCCGCGGGAGTTATCCCGATCCACGTGAATATCGTAACCAGCGACGCGCATCCCGCGAGGATGGCGGTCGCCTTGGGACGGCCCGTCCCCTTCTCGCTCACCTACGCGCTCCTTCCCACCTCGGCCGGCGCTCGTAGACCCCCGGCATTTTTGTGAACTCTGACCATGTTGGCGTCGGCCGCGACCTCCGCTATGTCCAGAAGCCGCCTCCTCCCGTCGTCGTTCATGGACTCCCAGTAGCCGTTGAGAGCCGCCTGAGCCGGGTCGGAGTAAGACACGGGAGGGTCGTACCCAGCTATGGCGTCGATGGAACAGCCGAACAAGCGCGCGCAGTTATAGGCTTGTTCGAGGTTTATCATAGCCTCCTCTCTTTCCCAAGACGCATATCTACGTTCCGGTACACCTAAAGCGTCCGCAGCCTCTTTTTGAGTTTTGAACCCAGCCAGTTTTCTTAAACGCTGCAATTGTAGGTTCATGACGACCTCCACTCATCGCGTTCAAAATATTACAACGAAATTGTTGAATCTTCAACCAAATTGTTCTTATTTGGGTTGATACAGCAATTTAATTGGTGTAACTTCATAAACACCAACAATCTAATTGTTGGTTGCAAGAAGACCCATGAAGGTTCCCCCGAACCTTGAGAGTCGAATATGCGCAGGCGCGGCAGCCGGAAAGGAGGCCGCGCGACGAGAGGAGGTGGAGAGACGTGAAGAGGCTTGGAAGGGACGACCTGGTGATGGCGTTCCTATGCGGACTCGGCGGGGCACTGGCCTACAAAGCGGGCAGCGCGCTACTGGCCTAGCATCCTCTGGACGAGGAGGGCGACGAGGCCGCCGGATCTGCCAATCAGGAATTGGAACGCGTACTTCCCGACGGTCTTGGCCACCTCGATCTTCGACTCCTGGAAGTAGCAGGCGCCGAGACTTGAGAGCAGTACAGCTTGTCCCCGTCCTCGGTTCTCTCCGGTTTGACGAGGTCGAGCTTGACGCGCTCGTTCAGGTACCGCCTAAACTGATCGCGGTTGAGGCCGAGAGAGCCCAGGTCGATGGCTCCGTCGTCGATCGCCTTGCGGAAGCCCATCTTGCCATCTATAGGGATGACGGCCGCAAGCACCTTCCTCTGGGTCCTGCTAAGCCTTACCACGGTGCCTCCCGTCTCTCAGATTTACGCCCGTATTCTACCAGGCCGCCGCGCCCGCGCATATTCGCTCCCGACGAGAACCCGTAAAGAAAGGAGGAGCCTTGAACCTGGCCGTATCGCTGGCCGCCTCGCTTATCTCGTGGACGTTCGTAATCGCCAGCTTCTCGCTGGACGGCAAGCCCCGCGAGCTGTGCCTCCTGGCGTCGTTCGCGGTGATCGCGTTCCATGTCGGATGGTGCTTGTCGGGCAAGACCTCGGACGGGTGGTTCGCCATCAAGTACCAGGGGCAACATACGCCGCGAAAGTGCGATCTGGGCCGCAAGACGGAAAAGATCTGGGATGCTTCTGGGTTTTTCAGCAGATTTGACCCAGATGAACGAAAAAGGTCGGGAGCCACAAGCTCCCGACCTAGCATTTCGGTGGTGCACCATGAAGGACTCGAACCTTCGACCTTGGGATTAAGAGTCCCCTGCTCTACCAACTAAGCTAATGGTGCACTTGGTTCCTGCGCAAAGCGCTTGAATATTCTAGGCGAAGCTTTTCAGAATTGCAAGCCCTAAATTTTCAAGCGCGCTGGGGTGGATGATGGGACTCGAACCCACGATCTCCAGAGCCACAATCTGGCGCCTTAGCCAACTAGGCCACACCCACCATTTCGCGCAAGGCAGAATTATAGGCAACAGAGAGCCTGGGTGCAAGAGTTATTTTTCCTATGCCGCTCCCCGCGCCATGGGCGCCGCTCCCGTCGCCGCTGCCGGCACCACTCCCGTCGCCCGTTGATTCGTCTCGCCACCGTCCGACCGTTTCCGAGTACCCCGGCGCCGACGAGCACGCCGCGGTGCGCTTTAGCAGGCCGCCAAGTCCTTCACCACTTCCCCGCCGAGAATGAGGCCGGCTACGGAGGGGACGAAGGCAACTGAGCCGGGTGCCGGACGCGTACCGTCCTTCACAGCCATGTCGTCATCCGCGGGAACGAGCGGCGGCTCAGTGGAGTAGACCACCTTCAACGACGGAATGCCTCGCCGCCGCAGCTCGCGACGCATGACGCGGGCAAGCGGATCGACCGAGGTCTCGTAGATGTCCGCCACCCGAAACGCCGTCGGATCGAGTTTGTTGCCTGCGCCCATGGACGACACAATGGGCACACCTGCCGCAAAGGCGGCTTCCACCAGGGCGATCTTCGCGCTCACCGTGTCCACCGCGTCAATCACATAATCGAAGGTCGCGAAATCGAACTGGTCAGCCGTCTCGGGAAGGAAGAAGCACTGGCGAGGACGCACGATGCACGACGGATTGATAGAGGCCACGCGCTCGGCCGCCACCTGCGTCTTCGGACGCCCGATAGCGCCCATCGTGGCGATAATCTGCCGGTTGAGGTTCGTGGGATCCACCGTGTCGGAGTCGACGAGATCGAGCGCCCCCACCCCGCTGCGAGCCAGCGCCTCCACCGCATAGCCGCCCACTCCGCCAATGCCGAACACGGCCACCCGAGCCGCCGCCAAGCGGTCGAGCCCGTCTCGCCCCAGCAGCAGCCGCGTCCGCGCGAAAAGGTCATTCACGAGAGCACTCCCATCTTCCCTGAAGAGCGTCGAGTGTCGGGCACGGGCGCTCTTGCAAAAAGTTTCGCAAAAATGGTCACAAAATCGACTTTTGAACTCTTCGTGAACCGCAAACCCGTCATTTTCAGCACTGAAACGCGGAAAAGAGGCGTTAAACTAGCAAAATAGGGTTCAGAATCAAAGATAGAGAGTTCAAAACTCGATTTTGTGACCATATTATCGCAGTTTTTTGTCGGGAAGGCGCTTGCGGCCCCGATTAGGAGAAGACGATGTCCCAACAATCCTCGCAGCACAAAAATTTGACCCCCGCCATCGGTATCGCTCTAGCATTCTTGCTCTCGATGAGCTCTTTGGCCGGATGCAGTGCCTCGATGGCAGCTGATGAGGCGCCGACCGATAAGTCGACCCCTGAGCTCGCGAGCACAGGGGCGCCCGACGACTCGCAAGAGCCGCAGGCCACTCCCCCAGAGGACGCAAACCAGCAGAATGCTGAAGCTGCTAGCGAAAACCGATCCGTAACCGACGATGGTGCCCTCTCCTACCGCGACATCCCCGCCTTCGATGGCAATCCCTACGTCTACGTGAACGACGGCGAGCCGGTGTTCACCGACGAGCAGCGCGCGGCCGAACCCGGGTATGAGCATTACGACGAGCTGGACGAGTTAGGCCGCTGCACCGCCGCCTTCGCCGTCGTGGGCCCCGAGACCCAGCCCACGGAGAAGCGCGGTTCCATCGGCGAGGTGCGCCCCTCCGGCTGGCAGATGGCCAAGTACGATTTCGTGGAGGGCAAGTACCTGTTCAATCGCTGCCATCTTCTGGGCTACCAGCTCACGGGCGAGAACGCCAACGAGCGAAACCTCATCACCGGCACGCGCTATTTTAACGTCCAGGGCATGCTGCCCTTCGAGAACGCCGTGGCCGACTATGTGGATGCCACAGGCAACCACGTGCTCATGGCCGTGACGCCCGTCTTCGAGGGAAGCGAGCTGGTGGCCCGCGGCGTGCACATGATGGCTGAGTCCGTGGAAGACGGCGGCGAGGGCGTGGCCTTCAACGTCTTCTGCTACAACGTGCAGCCGGGAGTGGTCATCGACTACGGCACGGGCGCATCGATGCTCGAGGAGGATGCCACTCCCCTCCCCGACGTGTCGGGAGCCGAAAGCGCACCCGATGCCGCAAGCGAAGGCGCAGGTGCCAGGGAGGCGTCCGAGAAGGGCGCGACGGGCTCCGACGAGGGCAAGGGCGTCGCCGAGTACGTGCTGAACACGAACTCGAGGAAGTTCCACCTGCCGAGCTGCTCGTCGGTCGGCCAGATGAGCCCCAAGAACCGCGAGGACGTCGAGGACACCCGCGAGAACCTCATCGCCAACGGCTACGACCCCTGCAAGCGCTGCAACCCGTAGGACTTCGATGGAGTCTCCAAATGTGTGCTAGAATAGCCACCGCACTTACGGGGCTGTAGCTCAACGGTGGAGCAGGGGACTCATAATCCCTTGGTTCTCGGTTCGAATCCGGGCGGCCCTACCAAAAACAGACATGCGCCTGTCGGATATTTCCGGCGGGCGCATTTGCTATACGACGCTATCTTTCAAACGCGGCGAGCTTTTGTGCGATTAGCTTGGGAAGCTCTTCCGCGCATTCGGCGATGGCGTCTGCGCCTTCGCACTCCCCTGGCTCGCCAAATCCGTAGGCGCAGGCCACGAAGGGAATGTCGTTGCGCAGGGCCACCTCGCGATCGTGGAATCGGTCCCCTACCATAATATGGGGCAACGGATAGAAAGAAGCCACCTCGCGGTAGATCTGCCATTTGGGAATCCAGTCGAAGTCTTGGGCACAGTGAAGCCCTTCAATCCATCGGCCAAGGCCGAACTCCCGCATGTGATCCTCGCCGTAGGAGCGCCAGCAGTTCGACAGCAGCACCATGGTCGCCCCTCGGGAAGCTACCTCATCGAGGGCCTCCTCGACGCCGGGGAACAGCCGGGCCCGGCCTTCCTTTCGCAAACGCTCCATCTCGTCTCGCACCCGCAGCGAGGCCTCGCGCCACACGGGCTCGGGAAGATGCGGGGCGAAGGTGGTCCACATCTCCTCGGTCGTCCAGCCGAGCCAACATGCAATGTCGGCGTCAGCGTAGGTGCGCCGCTCGAGCCAGCCCTCCTTCGAAAGCCATGCGCAGGCCGCGCGAAAAGCCGGTCCGTAGAGCGCCATCGTATCGTGCAGCGTGCCATCGTAGTCGAAGAACACCGTGCCTCGTCGATCGCCCATTCGCCTCTCCTTTCCCAGGGCGCGCGTCAGCTAGCCCTCGATCTCGCGCAGCAGGTTCACCACCTCGATGGCCGACGTGGCGCAATCGAAGCCCTTGTTTCCCGCCTTGGTGCCCGCCCTCTCGATGGCCTGCTCGATGGTGTCCGTGGTGACGACGCCGAACATCACCGGCACATCCGATGCCAGCGCCACCTGCGCGATGCCCTTGGCAACCTCGTTGCAAACCAAATCGTAGTGGGACGTAGCGCCGCGAATGACCGCTCCCAGGCAGATCACGGCATCGTAGTGCCCGCTTCGGGCCATGCGCTGCGCCACAAGCGGTTCCTCGAAGGCACCGGGCACCCAAGCAATGTCCACATCCTCCTCGCGAACATTATGGCGCAGAAGCCCGTCCATGGCCCCGGCGATCAGCTTGCTCGTTATGAACTCATTGAAGCGGGAGGCCACAATGCCCACCTTGACGTTCTCGGATACCAGTTTTCCCTCAAATACGGTCATGATCTTGCCTTTCTCTCAATTCCTTTCGAGTTTCCAAATTTCCGAATTTTCCGTCTGTTACGCCACCTGGGGCTGCGGCTCCTCCGCCTTGAGCATATGGCCCATCTTCTCCCGCTTGGTCTTCAGGTAGAAGCCGTCGTGGGCTGTAGGTGCGATCTGGATCGGCACCCGCTCAGCAATGACCAGGCCGAAATCCTCCAATTGATACACCTTGTCGGGGTTGTTCGTGAGCAGGCGCATGGTCTTCACTCCGAGGCTCTGCAGAATTTGGGCCCCGATATAGTATTCCCGCAGATCGCCGGCAAACCCCAGCGCCTCGTTTGCCTGCAGCGTGTCGAGGCCCTGCTCCTGCAGCTCGTAGGCGCGCATCTTGTTCACGAGCCCGATGCCGCGGCCCTCCTGGCGCATGTACAGCACCACACCGCGGCCGGCCGCTTCCACCTGGGCCATGGCCGCCGCAAATTGCGCGCCGCAGTCGCAGCGCTGCGAGCCGAACACGTCTCCGGTCAGGCATTCGGAATGCACGCGCACCAGCACGTCCTCGCCGTTGCCGATCGCTCCCTTAACGAGGGCGATATGGTGCTCGCCGTTCAAGCGGTTGACGAAGGTCTTGGCGCGGAACTCGCCGTATTCCGTGGGCATGAACACGTCGGCCACCTGTTCCACGTGCACTTCGTGCTTCTTGCGATAGTCCTGCAGCGCCTTGATGGACACGAACGTCAGGCCATGTCGCCTTGCCAGCTCGATCAGCTGCGGCGTGCGCATCATCGTGCCGTCATCGGCCATGATCTCGCAGCACAGCCCGCACGGCTCAAGGCCGGCCAGCCGGCACAGGTCCACCGTTGCCTCAGTGTGCCCATTGCGCTCCAGCACGCCGAGGGGCTTCGCCATAAGGGGAAACATGTGGCCCGGCCGGCGAAAGTCGCTGGGCGACGAGGTGGGATCCACCACTTTGCGCGCCGTAAGGCCGCGCTCGGCCGCCGAGATGCCCGTTGTCGTGTCCGCATGATCCACCGACACGGTGAATGCCGTCTCGTGGTTGTCGGTGTTGTCGGTGACCATCTGGGGGAAGCGCAGGCGGCGGCACAGCTCTGCGCTCATAGGCATGCAGATGAGCCCCTTTCCCACGCTCGCCATGAAGTTCACGTTCTCCGTCGTCGCGAATTGCGCGGCGCAGATGAGATCGCCCTCGTTCTCGCGATCGGGGTCGTCGGTCACCAGGATGACCTTTCCCGCGCGCAGGTCCCCCAAGGCCTGTTCAATGGTGTCGAATTGGAAGTCGTTCATGATGCTTCTCTTTCTCTGATAGCCTTGCCGTGCAGATGCGAGCCTAAAACCCATGGGCCGCAAGAAAATCCCGCGTGAGACCCGGTGACGACGGACTCGCCTTCGGACTGCCGCCACCCTTTCCCCAAAGCTCGTCCTTCCCGGGCGATGCGCGCGGCAGCAGACGCTCCACGTACTTGCCGATGACATCGTTCTCCATGTTGACCTTATCGCCGACGCCCTTGGAGGCGAGGGTTGTCTGCTCCCGCGTGTGCGGAATGACCGATACCGTGAAAGAAGCGTCCGAGACGCTTGCCACCGTCAGGCTGATGCCGTCGAGGGCAACCGAGCCCTTCTCGACGACCAGGCGCAGGAGGGAGGGCGCCGCCTCTATCTCGTACCACACGGCGTTCGCCTCCTGGCGCACCGAGGCAATCGTGCCCATGCCGTCGATATGGCCCGATACGATATGGCCCCCGAAGCGCCCGTCGGCCGCCAGAGCGCGCTCCAGATTGACGGGGCTCCCCGCGCGGAGCATTCCCAGATTCGATCGCCGCAGGGTCTCGGGCATGACATCTGCCGTGAAAGAGCCGCCGTCGAAGTCCGTCACCGTCAGACACACACCATTGACTGCGATAGAGTCGCCCAGTCGCACATCGCCCAAAACCCGCTTGGCGGCAATGCGTAGCACGCCGTCTTTGGAGCCGCCGCGCAGGGAACGCACGCGTCCCACTTCCTCTACGATACCGGTGAACATGGCTGAAGCCTCCCTTCCAGCAGCACGTCGCCTCCCATCATCTGCAGGGACACCTCGGAAAGGACGGGCGCATCCGCCGGATCCCCCACCCCGCGCCCCGCCACGGGGCCCAAAGCTTCTAAGCCGCCGAAAATCTTGGGCGCAATGTAGGCTTGGACGCGATCGACCAAACCTTCGTCGAAAAGGCTGCCGAGAAGCGTCGGCCCCCCTTCCACGATCAGGGAGTCCAGAGAGAAGCGCTGCCAGAGCAGCTCCATGAGAATGCGAGGGTCAACGCGACCTTCTCTCGCAGGCACCGCAACCACCGCGCATCCGCGCTCGGCCAGGGCGTTGCGGCGAGCCAGCAGCGCGCCCTCGGCCACGGCCACTATCACGGGCGCCTCGCTTGCCGTGCGAACCAGTTGGGATTCCAGGGGAAGGCGCGCGGCGGCATCGACCACGACGCGCGCCGGCTGGGAGACCTCGCGTCCATCGAGGCGGCACGTCAGCAGAGGATCGTCGGCGAGCGCCGTGCCGATGCCCACCATGACCCCGGCATGGCGGTGGCGGTCCTCATGAACGCGGCGGCGCGCCGCCTCTCCGGTCACCCAGCGAGAAAGCCCCTCCCGCGTGGCCACCTTCCCGTCCAAGGTCATGGCGTATTTGGCTATCACCAGGGGACGGCGCTGCTCCATGGCGTGCAGGAACGGTTCGTTGACAGCGCGGCACGATGGCTCCAAGACCCCCACGGCCACTTCGATGCCGGCCCGCCGCAGAGCCTCGTTGCCCCTGCCCGCCACAAGAGGGTTGGGATCGAGCACGCCCACGACCACGCGCGCAATGCCGGCCTCGATAAGCGCCTCGGTGCACGGCGGCGTCTTGCCCGTATGGCAGCAGGGCTCCAAGGTGACATAGGCCGTGGCACCGGCCGGCGACTCGCTGCAAGCCGCAAGCGCCTCCCGCTCGGCATGGGGACCGCCGAAACGGTGGTGCCAGCCCTCGCCGATGATACGGCCGTCTCGCACAATGACGGCGCCGACAAGGGGGTTGGGGCTCGTCCATCCCGCTCCGCGCCGGGCCAGCTCAACGGCTCGGGCCATGAAGCGCTCATCAGCCTCAGCGGGCAGCGAGCCGTCGGCATCCGCTGATTGCGCACCCACTTCCGACGATCGCACGCCCCCTCGCGCCCCATCGGGGACGCTGCGCCCTCCGTCCATCATGCCTCCTTTCACAAAGACACCTCAGGACAGGGGGGCGCCCGCATTGCAAAGGGCCCTGAAACACGAGGTTCCAGGGCCCTTGAGCATACGCGCGCACGCTGAAGATCTTCTTCCATCCAGACTGTACTGTCGGTCTCGGAATTTCACCGAGTCAGCCCTAAGGCTCGCGGACTTTACCGCCGGTCGGGAATCTCACCCTGCCCTGAAGATGCTATGTAGTTGTTCGACGGGAAGGATATTACGGCCGTTCTTCCCGATAGTCAATTACCCAAATTATTTCAAATGGGTGAAAGCACAAAATCCGATGGCTACATCTTCACCGGAGCCGACACGCCCAGCAGGTTCAGCGTCAAGGCCAGCACGATGCGGGTGGCGTCGCACAGGGCCAAACGCGCCGTCTGCACGTCGGCGTCGTCGGTGAGCACGTGGCAGTTGGTGTAGAACTGGTGGAACAGCGACGCCAGGTCCTGCGCGTAGTGGGTCAGGCGGAACGGCGCGCGGTCGCGGGCCGCCAGGGCGATGAGGTTGCCGAAGTCGGCCATCTTGCGCATGAGCGCCAGCTCGGAGGGATGGGTGAGCGGCGTCAGGTCGCAATCCTCGGGAATGATCTTCTCGGCGAGCTCGCCCATCGTCATCTCCCCCGCCTCGACGGCGGCGGCGTCGGCCTCATCGGCCGCCTTGCGCAGGATGGAGCAGATGCGCGCGTGGGCGTACTGCACGTAGTACACCGGGTTGGAGGCGTCCTTCTTCTTCGCCACCTCGATATCGAAGTCGATGGGCTGGTCAGCCGAGCGGGAGAGCATGAGGTAGCGGGTGGCATCCACGCCCACCTCGTCGATGAGCTCCTCGAAGGTGACCATCTCGCCGGTGCGCTTGGACATGCGCACGGCCTTGCCATCGCGGAACAGGTTCACGAGCTGCCCCAGCTGCACCTCGAGCGCCCCGGGCCAGCCCCAAGCCTCGAGCATGCACTCGCAGCGCTTGATGTAGCCGTGGTGGTCGGCGCCCCACAGATCGATAAGGTGGTCGAAGCCGCGCATCATCTTGTCGTAGTGGTAGGCCACGTCGCTCATGAAGTAGGTGGCCTCGCCGTCGCCCTTGATGAGCACGCGATCCTTGTCGTCGCCCAGATCCGTCGAGCGGAACCACAGGGCGCCGTCCTTCTCGTAGAGGTAGCCCTTCTCGCGCATGGCGTCCAGGGAGCGGGACACGGCGCTCTCGCCGTTCTCGTCCTCCACGTACAGCGAGCGCTCGGAGAACCACTTGTCGAAGGTGGTGCCGAAGTTGGCCAGCACCTCGCGCTGGTTCTTGAGCGTCATGTCGTAGGCCATCTCGCGGAAGGCCTCAACGCGCTCCTCGTCGGAGACGTTCAGCCACTTGTCGCCGTCGCGGTCGATGATGTCCTGGGCGATGTCCTTCACGTAGGCGCCGCCGTAGCACGCCTCGGGCATCTCCACGTCGCGGCCGAGCAGCTGCTGGTAGCGCACGTTCACGGAGTTGCCGAACACGTCCATCTGGTTGCCGTGGTCGTTGATGTAGTACTCCTCGTACACGTCGTAGCCGCCGTGGCGCATGACGCGCGCCATGGCATCGCCCAAGGACGCCCAACGGCCATGGCCCACGTGGAAGGGGCCGGTGGGGTTGGCGGACACGTACTCGAGGTTCACGTAGCGCTCGCCCTCGGGAATGGTGCCGCGACCGAAGTTGTCGCCCTCCTCGCGCACCTCGCGCACCACGCCCTGCAGCACCGCGTCCGACAGGCGGATGTTGATGAAGCCGGGGCCGGCGATCTCCACGGAGGCGATCATGTCGTTTGCGGGAATGTGGTCCACGATGATCTGGGCGATCTCGCGGGGGTTCTTGTGAGCGAGCTTCGCGGTGCGCATGGCGACGGTGCTCGCCCAGTCGCCGTTGGCCTCGTCGCGGGGTCGCTCAAGAGCTGCCTGCGGGGCCTCCGCCAGCTCAAGTGAGCCGTCGGCACGGGCCGCGTCGATCGCGGCGTCGATGACCGCTTCGAGGGATTCGCGAATTTCCATTGGTCTAACTTCCTCTTCTGTACGTCTTCAGTACGTCGGCGTTACCACGCGCGCGGGCTGTGCCGTACCCAATCGCGCCTATAAGCGGCCATAATAGCATGAACGACCCGAGAAAAACAGGAGCGCCCGAGCACTGTGCCCGGGCGCTCCCGCTAACGGTTCCGCAGGTCAGAACTGTGCAAGTGCACAAGTTCGCGCGCTTGCCCTGGATGCTACGACAGGATCACCATGGCCGCCGTGAGGATCACGATGCAGACCACGCCGAGGACCACGAACAGCTTGGCGCCGAACTTGAGCCACGTGGAGTACTCCACCTTGGCGAGGGCCAAGCCGCCCATGATGGCGCCGGAGGTCGGCGTGAACAGGTTCACAAGACCGTTGCCGGCGGAGTAGATCATGACCATGGTCTCGACCGAGAAGTTCAGCTGGTGGGCCAGGCCGCCCAGAATCGGGATGGACACCGTGGCCATGCCGGAGGAGGACGGGATCAGGAAGGACAGGACGATGTAGAGCAGGAACGACAGCGGCGCGAAGATGATCGCCGACATGCCCGTCAGCGCCGCGGCGGCGTTGTTCAGGATCCACATGTCAAGGCCCGTCTTGGCCATGAGCACGGTGATGGAGCGGGCCAGCGCGATGATGAGCACGACCGACATCATGTCGGCGGCGCCGTTGATGAACGCCTTCACGAAGCGGCTCTCGGACACGCCGCCGATGACGCCGATGACAAGAGCCATGAGCAGGAACCACGTGGAGGCCTCGTCGAAGTACCAGCTGCCCAGCGGCACGCCAGTCAGGAAGCTCGACCAGGCCGGGGTGACCTCCTCCTCGGCAACGGAGGTGGCCTCAACCGGAGCGGCAAGCGTCGTCGTGGTGCCGTTCGCCTCGTCGTAGGCGCTCACAAGCTCCTCGCCGGTCACGGTGGTCGTCACTTCCTGGGTGGTGGCGCCGGCATCGAAGATGGTGACGCCGAGGTCGGCCCAGGGAATGAACGAGACGATCATGATGACGAAGGTGAGCGCGAACACGATGAGCGACCACTTCTGGCGGCCGGACATCTTCGGCGTCGCGGCGGCGTCATCGTCGGCGGCCTCGGTCTCGGACTCCTTCATGCCCCACTCGTTCATCATGTCCTGCTGCTCCTGCAACGACAGGAAGGTGGAGCCCTTGTCGGCCTTCACCTTCTTGGCGTAGCGCATCACGAAGA